>SDBT01007991.1_pt1 | contig 17347 bp, 17 predicted proteins | sample 2277101 | NCBI WGS metagenome assembly SDBT01 (sample SAMN10404973, study PRJNA504765) | marine sediment metagenome | isolation source: marine sediment core GS10_PC15, 103 cmbsf | place: Arctic Ocean: Southern Knipovich Ridge | collected 2010
AAGGCAATCAGCTCGAGCTGTAATTCCCACTATTATTTCTCAAGCCTTAAATGGTAAAAAAGATATAAAATTAGGTAATTTGGATTCAAGTAGAGATTTTAATTATGTTTTAAATACAATAGAGGTGATGTATAAATTAGGCTTACATTCAAATACTTTGGGTGAGGTTATCAATATAGGTACCGCTACAGATATTTCTATTCGTGATCTGGTTAACCTCATAAGCAAATTAACTAAAGTTAATTTAAAAATTAAAGTGGATAGTAAACGTATTAGACCTGAAAAAAGTGAAGTTCAAAAATTAGTATGTGATTATTCTAAAGCACACAATCTTACCGGATGGAAACCACGCTATACGTTAGAGGAAGGTTTAGAGGAAACTATAAATTGGTTTAAAGAAAATTTAGAAATATTCAAAGAAGGGATTTATAATGTCTGAAATATTTCTTGATGACCCTAATTTGGGTGATTTAGAAAAAAAATATCTCATAAAAGCTATTGATAATAATTTTGTTTCTGTTGTAGGTCCCTTTGTCCCTGAATTTGAAGAAAAATTTGCCCAATATATTGGAGCAGAAAGAGCTGTCTCAACCCAAAGTGGGACCGCTGCTCTTCATATAGCTCTTTATCAATTAGGAATTGGAGAAGGGGATGAGGTAATTGTACCTTCTCTTACTTTTATTGCTACTATAAATCCAGTTTTATTCGTTGGAGCTAAACCGGTAATCGTAGATGTAGATCCAATTACCTGGAATATTGACCCCCAGGAAATTAGAAAAGCCATTACTAAAAAGACCAAAGTAATAATCCCGGTACATTTATATGGAAGTGTCTGTAATATCGAGGAGATAATAGAAATTGCCCGAGAAAATAAATTACTAGTAATCGAAGATGCAACTGAAAGTTTGGGAGCGAGTTATAAAAACAGACAAACTGGTACCTTCGGAGATTTTGGCTGTTTTAGCTTTAATGGCAATAAATTAATCACCACCGGTGGCGGGGGTATGATAGTAAGCAATAATCAAAAAAAAGCTGAACATATTAAATTTTTAGTAAATCAAGCACGGGATGCCTCTAAAGGTTATTATCACCCTGAGGTAGGATTTAATTATAGAATGACAAATATTGAAGCATCTTTAGGTTTGGCACAATTAGAAAGGATTGATAAATTTTTAGAGAAGAAAAGAAAATTTAGAAAAATATATCAAGAAGTTTTTAATGATTTACCATATATTAAATTTCAAGAAGAATTTGATAATTCCTTTGGCAGTTGGTGGCTTACCTGTATTAAGATTAATAAAAATAATATAGATATAGATAATTTGAAGTTAGAATTAAAAGAAAAAGGAATTCCTACCAGAAGGGTTTTTATGCCGGCATGTGAAATGCCTTATTTAAAGAAATATTCAAAACCCTGTCCGAATGCTTATGAGATTTATAATCAGGGTATATGTATGCCCAGTTCGACTTTGAATGAGGAAGAGGATATAAGGAAGGTAGCTTTGATAATTAAGGAGATTTTGAATGGCTAAAAAGAAAATTGTTTTAATCGGTGGTGGTGGACATTGTAAAGTAGTTATATCAATATTAAAAAAATTAGATAACTTTAAAATTGCAGGTATTGTTGATAATTATAAAGCAAAGAGTTTGATAAGTGAGATTAAGATAATAGGCACAGATGATGATTTAAGAGATATTTACAAAAGCGATATACAGTATGCGCTAATTACTGTAGGCAGCACTAAAGATAATACAAAAAGATATAGATTATTTAATATGGCGAAAGAAATTGGTTATAAATTTCCTGTAATTATTTCACCCGAAGCGATTGTTGATGAAATCGTGAAGATAGATGAAGGAACGGTTATTATGCCAGGAAGTATAATTAACATTGATTCATCTATCGGCAAAAATTGTATTATAAATACTGGTTCAATAATAGAACACGATTGTAAAATAGGAAATCACTGTCACATTGCTCCCGGAGTTCATATTTCTGGGGAAGCAAATATAGGAGGATTAACTTTTATCGGTATAGGTGCTACAATAATTCAGGAAATTACAATAGGTAAAAATGTTACTATTGGCGCTGGAAGTGTAGTAATAAAAGATATTCCAGATAATATAATTGCTGTAGGAAATCCAGCGAAAATTGTAAGCAATAAAAAATAGGATTTGATAATTCTTTTTTAATTTAATTGATTTAAAATCATAAGAATTAAAAATAAGGAAAATATTTTAGAAATGATAAATAGCAATAATATTTTTATATTTACCAGCACAAGAGCAGATTATGGATTGCAGCGTTGGATAATAAAAGAAATGCAGAATAATAAAAAAATTAATACTTATGTAGTTGTAGGAGGTACTCATCTTTCAGAAGAATATGGAAATACAATTGAAGAAATTTTAAAAGATAATGTAAAAAATATTATAAAAGTTCCTTTTTTAAATACATCATTAGATGCTTCTTCTCTAACTTCTTCAATTGGAAATGGACTTATTCAAATTACGCAAATTTTTAATATTTACAAACCTGATTTTATAGTTTTATTAGGTGATAGATATGAACTTTTTATTATGGCTATTGCAACATTATTAGATAAGGTTCCTATTATTCATTTCCACGGAGGAGAAAGTACAACAGGCGTAATAGATGAACAGGTGCGTCATTCTATTACCAAGATGGCTCATATACATATGCCTTCAACCAGTTTATATGCAGAAAATATAAGTAAAATGGGAGAAGAAGATTGGCGTATTCATATTGTTGGTGCACTGGGTCTTGAAAATATAAAAAAATTAGAATTATATACAGAAGAAGAGATTTTAAAATTAACCGGTATTGATGTTAATAAAAATACTATAATCTGTACCTATCATCCGGTTACTCTTGAAGGAGAAGGTAGTGTAAGATGGCAAATAAAAAATTTATTAGAAGCATTATCAAAATTTGATTTTCAGATAGTTTTTACTAGGCCTAATGCAGAAGTAGGTTCTGATGAAATAGTAAATATGATAAAAAAATTTGTAGGTGATAGTCCTAAGGCGTATTTTTTTGATAGTCTCGGTTCAAAATTATATTTGAGTTTTTTAAAGTATGTAAGGGCTGTGGTAGGTAATTCTTCAAGTGGCATTATTGAAGTTCCTTCTTTTTCGATTACTACAGTGAATATTGGAAATAGGCAGGAAGGAAGATTACAACCTGAAAGTGTTATACAAACAGGATATTCAGTTAATGAAATTTATATAGGGATAGAAAAAGGCTTGTATGATACAGAATTTTTAAAAAAAGTAAAAAATATAAAAAATCCTTATGGAGATGGCAATACTAGTAAATATGTAATTAAAGCAATGAAAGAGATATTAAAAATCCCCAAAGAAAAACTTCTAAAAAAGAGATTAGATTTTGAGGTAAAAAAGAATGAATGGCATAGATACTTCTAAAGTTTTTATTATTGCGGAAGCAGGAGTAAATCATAATGGCCGCTTAGATTTAGCTTACCAGCTTATTGATGTCGCTAAAGTTTCAGGGGCTGATGCAGTAAAATTTCAGACATTTAAAGCAGAAAATGTTGTTTCAAAATTAGCCGATAAAGCTGAATATCAGAAAAAGACAACCGGTTCAGGTAAATCTCAATTAGAGATGATTAAGAAAATTGAAATTTCTTTTGATGATTTTGTAAAATTAAAAAAATATTGTAGTAAAAAAGAAATTATGTTTTTATCTACTCCCTTTGACCATCAGAGCATAGATTTTCTTTATGATTTAGTAGATATATATAAGATACCTTCAGGAGAAATAATAAATTATCCTTATTTAAAACACATTGCAGCTAAGAATAAACCCATTATAATGTCCACCGGAATGGCAAAATTAGGAGAGGTAGAGGAAGCGATAAATACTATTAGGGAAGTTAAATCGAAGGCAAAGATATCATTATTACACTGTACTACTAATTATCCCACTCCTTACGAGGAAGTTAATTTAAAAGCAATGCAAACTTTAGCGGCTGCATTTAAATTACCGGTAGGTTACTCAGACCATACTCTGGGAATAGAAGTACCTATTGCTGCGGTGGCAATGGGGGCAAAAATAATTGAAAAACATTTTACTCTAGATAAAAAATTACCTGGTCCTGATCATGAGGCGTCATTAGAACCGGATGAGCTAAAGGAAATGGTAAAGGCGATAAGAAATATCGAAATGGTATTGGGTAATGGAATAAAGAAGCCTAATAAAAGCGAAATTGAAATATTGAAAGTGGCTCGAAGAAGTCTTATTGCTACCAGGGATATTAGAGCAGGAGAAATAATAAAAGAATCAGATATAGCAATAAAAAGACCGGGGGATGGGATACTGCCAAAATTTAAAGAGATAATTATAGGAATGAAGCTTATAAATGATATCAAACAAGATGAACCTTTTAAATGGGGGAATTTTAAATGATTTCCGAAAAATGTAAAAAAATATTAGTAAAGTCCAGACTTTCTTTAAAAGCAGCATTGAAACAAATAGACAAGAGTGCCTTACAGGTATTGGTTGTGGTAGATGAGGAAGATAGGATTTTAGGGATTGTAACTGATGGAGATATGAGAAGAGCAATTATAAAGGATCTTGACTTTAAAACTTCCATACAAGACATAATGACTAAGAATCCTATTGTAATATCTTATAAGAGTAATAAAGAGGAAGCCTTACAATTAATGAAAAAATATGAAATAAAACATATTCCAGTAATTGATGAAAAAAATAAAATAATTGATATTTTTCTATGGAAAGATTTTTTAAAAAATAGTGAGGTGGCGTGTGCGATAAAGAATGTTCCGGTAATAATTATGGCTGGTGGTAAAGGTAAAAGGCTTGATCCTTTTACTAAAATATTACCCAAACCTTTAATTCCTATAGATGAGAAGCCGGTTATAGAAGTAATTATGGATAATTTCAAAAAATATGGATTTAACAAATTTATAATTGCTTTAAATTATAAAGCCGAAATGATTAAAATGTATTTTGCAGAAAATCCTAATAATTATCAAATCGAATATATTCAGGAAGAAGATTTTTTGGGAACGATAGGGGCACTATCTTTAATTAAAGAAAAATTAGGTGGCACATTTATTGTTTCCAATTGTGATGTGGTGATTGATGCAAATTATGATAGCTTGTTAAATTATCATAAACAGAATAATAATCAGATAACCATATTAGGAGTAAGCCGTAATATAAATATTCCCTACGGTATTTTAAATATGAAGAATGAATGCGCGGATTTTGAGGAAATTATCGAGAAACCAGATTATCATTTTATTGTCAATTCCGGGGTCTATATTTTAGAACAAAAAGTCGTTGATTTAATTCCGAGAAATCAACCCACAGATATGCCTGAGTTGTTGGTATTGGCGAAGAAAAAAGAATTTAAAATACAGGTTTATCCAGTAAATTGTTCATGGTTTGATATAGGAGAGTGGGGGGAATATAAAAGAGCGATAGAGTATATGGATAAGTATGGGGAATGATATTATAAACAGAAAATTTTTTATAAAGTAATAAATTTACAAAAAATTTGGAGGATAAATAAAATGAGAAGATGTAAGAGATGTTTAATGCCAGATACCAAGCCAGGTTTGATATTAAACAAAGAAGGAATTTGCCAAGCCTGTGTTCGTTATGAAATGCGAAAAGATGTTGATTGGGAAAAAAGATTTAAAGAATTACAAAAATTAACGCAAAAATATAAAAGAGATGATGGATATTATGATAGTATTATAGCTGTAAGCGGTGGAAAGGATAGTCATTTTCAAGTTTATATTTTTAAAGAATTACTTAAAACGAATCCATTACTTATCGCAGTTGGTGATCCCTTTACGAAGACAGAAGCAGGAGTGCATAATATTAAAAATATTGGAGAAGCATTTAATTGTGATTTGATTTCATTACAATTAAGTCCTGATTTAGTTAGAAGAATGGTTAAAATTGCTTTTGAGGAATTTGGTGGCCCTACTTGGCCTATTGATCAAGCGATATATGCATATCCGTTAAGAATGGCAATTAGATTAAATATACCATTAATTGTATATGGAGAGAATGTTAGCTGGGAATATGGAGGTGCATTGAATAAAGAGACATATTCTGCAAAAGATCAAATTAATAATACGGTTGCAAAAAAAATCGACTGGCAATTTTGGTTAGATAGAGGAATTAAAAAAGAAGAAATAAACATGCTAATGTATCCATTACAAGAGGAAATTAAAAATGCTAAACTGGAACCTATTTATTTGAGCTATTTTGTTCCGTGGGATGGTTATAAAAGTTATACAATTGCTAAAAAATATGGATTCAAAGATTTAACCCATGAATGGATAAGAGAGGGTTACATAGAAAATTATGATCAAATTGATAGCGTTGCGTATTTAATTAATGTTTGGCTAAAGTATCCCAAATATGGTTTTGCAAGGGCAACAGATGTAGTAGGGTATTGGATTAGAAGTGGTAGAATTAGTAAAGAAGAAGGCATAAAATTTATTAGAGAGAATGACCATAAACTTGATCAGAAAATTTTGGAAGATTTTCTGCAATTCATAGGATATAACCATAAAGAATTTTGGAGTATTGTAGACAAATTTTACAATAAAGATATTTTTGAGAAAGTAGATGTCCAGTGGAGGTTAAAAGATCTTATTTAGGTTGAGAACCTAGGAAGACTATATTTATAGATATTAGAAGAAATATTGAAGAGGAGACATGGAATTCTTTAATATGATTTTCAAAAATAATTAATTACTATGCTTGTATAGGCCTGGTGATTATGTTAATAGATTATTATCTATATTAGCTTGTTGGGAATGTGTTCTCATTATTCCTTTTATAGATAAAGAATCCCCACTAAATTAAATAAGAAATTAAATGAAATAAGTTTTAAAGAAATATATTTTACTACTTCTAGAAAAATTCGGTTTAGCAAAATAAGATTGGATGAAAATTTATAAAGATTTGATTATATATAAAAAGATAAAATGAAAAAAAAGAAGTAAATAGAATGGACATAAAATATAAAAAAGTATTATTAATCGGTTATGGTTCAATAGGGAAAAGGCATGCAATAAATTTGAAGGATATTGGAATAAAACCATATATATTAACAAAATATCCCGATGATTTAGATGTTATATTTTTGAGAGATATTGAAGAGATCAAAGATGTGAATATAGATTTTTGTATTATAGCTACCCCTACAGCAAAACATTTAGATGATTTAAAAAGATGTTTTACGTTATCAAATATTCCAAGAAAAATACTTATAGAAAAACCATTAGAATGCTCTTATTTAAGAGGGAAAGAAATAAAAGATATTGCCAAAAAATATGATATAAATATATTTATTGCCTATAATATGAGATTTCTTAATGTTTTTAGTGTAATTAAAAAATTTATAAAAGAGCAAAAAGACACAATAAGGATTGTGAATGTAGTTGCGGGACAGGATTTAAGAGAATGGAGACCATATAAAGATTATACGAAATCATATAGTGCTCATAGGAACCAAGGAGGTGGAGTTGATTTAGATCTTTCACATGAAATAGATTATATATTATGATTGTTCGGGAATAATTTTAAAAATAGAATTATATTTGAAAATAAGATAAGTAAATTAAAGATTGATTCACCCGATACTTTTAATTTAGCGGGAATTCCCCATCTGTTAAGGTGAGGATGAGAGCAAAATTCCCGGTAAACCGGGACAGATGATAGTCTGTTAAGGTGAGTACCACGTCTGTAAAGGCGTGGGAGTCTATTTAAAATATTGGAGTTATAAAATTATGTTTAGAAATTATAAAATATTATGTACTATTTGTGCTAGAGGTAGCTCTAAAGGGATACCTAAAAAAAACAAAAAAATAATTTTAGGGGAACCGTTAATTGCATATACTATAAAAGTAGCAAAAGAATGTGATTATTTTGATGATTACATAATATCTACAGATGATGAAGATATTATAAAAATTGCAAATGTTTATAATATTCCTGCTCCATTTAAGCGACCTAAATATTTGTGCAAGAGTAATATTTCAAGAATTGAAGCAGTAATTCATGCTGTAAAGTGGGCAGAAGAAAATTGGAAAAAAAATTATGACATTATTGTAGATTTAAGTGTTACCTCTCCTCTTAGAATAGTTAAGGATATAAAAAATGCTATTAAATTATTAGTTAATGAAAAAGCTGATAATATATTTTCAGTTTCCCCGGCATATAGAAATCCTTATTATAATATGGTTGAGGATGTTAATGGAAAAATTAGAAGAGTGAGAGAACTTAAAGAGAAAACAACAAAGAGGCAAAATGCACCAACTGTCTATGATATGAATGATTCAATTAATGTTTGGTGGAAAAATATTTTATTTAAAAATAAATCAAATTTCAATGATAATACAAAAATATATGTAATGCCAAGAGATAGAGGAATTGATATAGATGATTATTTTGATTTTAAAGTTGCTTCATTAATGTTAAAATTTAAAAATAAGGATGATTTAAATGTATAGTAAATTAAAAAATAAAACAATCATAATTACCGGTGGTTCAGGATTGATAGGAAGTGCATTTTCTATTATAAGTGCTAAACATGGTGCGAATGTTGTAATTATAGATATTGATAAAAAAAAATCAGATAATTTAGTAAAGCAAATAAAAGAAAAAACAAGAAACGATAAAATAATATATTTAAAATGCAATATAACAAGTTTGAATGATATCAAGAAAGCAATTGATATGTTATTAAATAAATTTGGAGAGATAGATGTCCTGGTTAATAACGCCTACCCCAGAAATAAAAATTATGGAAAAAGGTATGAGGATGTAACTTATGAAGATTTTTGTGAAAATATTAATCTACATGTAGGTGGTTATTTTTTAATAACTCAACAAGTTTCTAAAGTAATGATGAAACAAAATTATGGAAATATTATTAATATAGGTTCAATTTATGGCTTTGCTGCCCCAAGATTTGAAATTTATGAAGGTACGGAAATGACGACACCAGTTGAATATGCTGCTATAAAAGGAGCAATTATTAATTTAACGAAATATTTAGCCTCATATCTTGGAAAATATAATATAAGAGTAAATTGTATTTCCCCGGGAGGTGTTTATGACCATCAACCTGAAACATTTGTAAAAAAATATTCCCAAAAAGTATTGTTAGGAAATAGAATGGCAAATGTTGATGATTTAACCGGAGCTTTATTATTTTTATTAAGTGATGATTTAAAGTATATGACTGGGCAAAATATTGTAGTGGATGGTGGGTGGAGTTTATGAGTACCGATGATAAAGAAATAGCTAAAATTTCAAAAAAATATGGAGCAGGAATACCATTTATAATGCCCAAAGAAAGATCTATCGATATTGATGATAAAATTGATTTTAAATTAGCAAAAATTGTAATGGAAAAATCAAAGGGTAAAAAATAGATAATTGATATATAAAATATATTTAAAAAATCAATTCCTGGATTTTTATTTACGAATATATTCTATCATTAGTAGGGCAAATATTATTTGCAACAGATAAATTAAAATATACTCTCCATTATAGAATAGGAATTGCAGTGAGTAATTTAATTTTAAGTACCATTTTTACTATATTAACAAAAAGTTTTATCTGCGTTATATGGGGAACAGTTATATCTAATTGTATAGGATTTGCTATATGTTTATTTATAACTTTTAGATTGATAAAAATTGATTTTTATGAATTTTTAAATAGAGTAATATTGCCTATATCAATATGCAATAATACTTTTAATTGTTGGCATTTTAATAGCTCAAGTTATTCCTCTTAGAAATTTAATATATACTTTAATTGATATGGGGGAATAGTGTTTTTATATTTTAATTGTGTATTTTTTATGGGATTAAAACCCCATAAAAGAAAAGATATTAAGAATATTGCGTTAAATTTGATAGGAGTAAGTTAAATTATTGGCTGTATACAAATTATAATATTTAAGATTTGATGTTAAAACATATAAATTATAAATACGTATAGCCAAAGGTGATAAAAAATGAATAAAAACGTAAAAAATATAGAGCATTTTTTAATATGGGAATATTTAGAAATACCAAAGAAAATGAAATGGGGAAACTATCAAAGCAATTGGGAAAAAAGTTTAAAAAAAGCAAGCAATGGGAAATATGAACGTTTTAAAATATTTTTAAAATATTTTGATAAGTTATATAATTTTATACAAAATAAATTATTGGCTAAATTATATTCCAAAAAGAAGCAGAACATTATATGTTTCGGTATAACAAAATATGAAAATGTCGTAATTGAAGCAAAAAAATATTATTTACTTAATTTAGCTGTTGGTGGAAAAAGAGATAGATTTTTTGCTGTCAAGCATATGATAGGGTATTTTCCCATTAATAGGTATGGAAAATTAATATCTAAATATATAATTGAAAAAGAAGTTAAGCATTTATATGAATTAATCGATTTAATTGAAATAGATTTAATAAATATAAAACCAAACTTTATTATATTAGGGAATGATTGTCTTCCAATAGAAAGAGCATTAGTATTGGTAGGTAAAAAATTAAAAATACCAACAATAGTGATACAACATGGAATGTATTATTTAGAATTCCCAGATAGTGATGGAAAAGTTGCTGATTATATTTTAGCGTGGGGAAAATATCTTAAGGATTTTTATATAAAAAACAGTTTTAGAAAACCAGATGATGTGTATATTTTAGGATACCCCCATAAAATTGATAAAAATAATATGTTTTCTAAGGATAATAATAAACATACTGTATGTTATTTGGGACAGAAATGGGAAAAGTATAGTAATGCTTTATTTGAAGCTAAAATAGACACAATTAAAAAACTAAATGATGTCTGTAGTAAATTAGGAATTGATTTTATTTATAGACCACATCCAGGAGAGAATATTGAATTAATAAATAATGAAATATCACACATTAAATTTACTCAAAAAGGTGAAAAATTAATAGATACGATTAAAAAAAATGATATATTTATTTCATTTAATTCTACAGCTTTAGTAGAAGCTTTTATGTACTCTAAGATCTGTATTCAATTACTTAGTCTTTCATTAAGTGTAGCTAATTTTGAGAAATTAGGAATTTGCAATAAAACTTTTAAAGATGTTAAAGACCTTGAAAATTATCTTAAAATAATAGCTGATAGTAATTTTAAGGAATTAGATAAATTTAGAAAAAAATTCAATAATGATTATATTGATATTACACATGAACCATCTAAGCGTTTTTTAGAAATACTAGAGGATATTAAGAGAAAAAGAAAATAAGTATGATAAATTTTATTCATAATATAGTTATTAATAATTTCTATCAGCAGTTAAAATTATTATACAGTATCAATTATTTGATAAGTTTGCTTTTAGCATATTAGAGGGAGGGTAAAAACGAAATGAAAAAAGTATATGTTGGTATGAGTGCTGATTTAATTCATCCGGGACATTTAAATATAATAAATGAAGCGAGAAAGTATGGAGGTGTAATAATTGGATTATTAACAGATAAAGCTATCGCTAGTTATAAACGATTACCTTTTTTAACATATGAGCAAAGGAAAATAATAATTGAAAATATAAAAGGAGTAAAAAAAGTAATACCACAGAAAACACTTGATTATGTTCCAAATCTGAAAAAAATAAAACCAGATTATGTAGTTCATGGAGATGATTGGTGTACAGGTATTCAAAAACAAACCAGAGAAAGAGTAATTCAGGCACTTAATAAATGGGGTGGAAAACTTGTTGAACTTCCTTATACAAAAGGTATATCTTCAACCCAACTTAATAATGCTTTAAGAGAAATTGGTATTACTCCAGAGATTAGAAGAAAAAAGTTGAAAAGATTAATAAGTACAAAACCGATTGTTAGAATATTAGAAGCACATAATGGGCTTACTGGTTTGATAGTAGAAAATACAAATGTTAGAATCGGGAATAATATAAAAGAATTTGATGGTATGTGGATAAGCAGTCTAACTGATTCTACTGCTAAAGGAAAACCAGATATTGAATATGTAGATTTAACTTCAAGATTAAGAACAATCGAAGAAATATTAGAAGTAACAACTAAGCCGTTGATAATCGATGGAGATTCCGGTGGATTATCGGAACATTTTGTTTTTAAGGTAAGGACACTTGAACGCTTAGGGGTATCAGCAGTTATAATAGAAGATAAAATAGGAATAAAGAGAAACTCTTTATTTGAAACGAGTGGAGAGCAAACCCAAGATACTATTGAAAACTTTTCTTATAAAATTTCTCAAGGAAAAAAAGCTTTAATCACTGATGATTTTATGATTATTGCAAAAATCGAAAGCCTTATTTTAAAAAAAGGATTAGAAGATGCCTTAAAACGAGCAAAAGCTTATATAGAAGCTGGTTCTGATGGCATAATGATTCATAGCAAGGAGAAAGAACCTACAGAAATATTAAATTTTTGTAACGAATATAAAAAGTTTACAAAAAAAGTGCCCCTAGTTGTTGTACCTACAACTTATAATCAAATAAAAGAAGATGAACTTATAAGAGCTGGTGCGAATGTTGTAATCTATGCCAATCATCTATTAAGAAGTGCTTATCCTGCTATGGAAAAAGTTGCAAAATCTATATTGATGAATAACAGATCTTACGAAGCTTCTAAATATTGTCTTCCTGTAAAAGATATTATCACCATGATTCCGGAATTAAATTTTAATACAATTCCTCAAATAAAAGGACTTGGAAAAAATGATAAAATGTGAAGAGTTTTATAATTTATTAATAAAAAATGGAATAGATTTTTTTTGTGGAATTCCTGATTCAATATTAAAATATCCTATTGCTTATATTACAGACTATACTGGGAAAAAAAGAAATATTATTGCTGCCAATGAGGGCAATGCCATTGCCTTGGCAGCCGGTTATTATTTAGCTACCGGAAAAGTTGGTATGGTGTATATGCAAAATTCCGGAGTAGGTAATTCAATTAATCCTTTAACTTCATTAATAGATAAAAAAGTATATAATATACCTTTAGTTATGTTAATTGGATGGAGAGGAGAACCAGGCAAAAAAGATGAACCCCAACATATTAAGCAAGGAAAAATAACCAAATCTTTATTGAATGTCCTTGGTATTCCTTTTTCTATAATTCCCGAATCGATTGAAGAAATGAATTACATCATGGAAAAAGCAATTAAATACATAAAGGAACAAAATGCAGTTTATGCATTTGTAGCAAGAAAAGGGATTTTTGAACCATATCATCCAATAAAAAAACCAAAATCAGCTAATAATCTTTCTCGAGAAGAAGCCTTAAAAACAGTTATTGATCATTTATCTTCTAACGATGTAATTGTTTCTACAACCGGAAAGCTTTCCAGAGAATTGTTTGAATATAGGGAAGAATTACAACAAAATCATAATCGTGATTTTTTAAATGTTGGTTCTATGGGTCATTGTTCTCAAATAGCTTTAGGAATAGCGATGTCAAAACCAACAAGAAAAATCTATTGTTTTGATGGCGATAGTGCAGTGATAATGCATATGGGTTCATTGGCAATTATAGGTTCGCAGAAACCCAAAAATTTTAAGCATATAATATTTAATAATGGAGCTTATGATTCAGTAGGCGGGCAAGGGAGTGTGGGTTTACAAATTGATATTCCTTTAATTGCAAAAGCTTGTGGCTACAGTTCAGTATTTAAGGCAGACACAAAAGATGAAATTATTAAAAAGATTAATATGATGAAAACAACAAAAGGTCCTTCTTTATTAGAAATTAAAATAAAAAAGGGAGCAAGAAAAGATTTAGGCAGACCCACTAAAACTCCTTTAGAAAATAAAGGAGCATTTATGGAATTTTTAAGGTAAGGCATATTGAAACAAAAAATATATACAGGTTGTAATTCTTATAAAAAAATACATAATATATTAGATAAATTTTCTCCTAAAAAGGTATTTTTAGTCACCGGAAAAAAATCATATATTTTATCCGGAGCGGAAAGAATATTAAGTGAATTTATTAATGAATATGAACATATTAGATTCTTTGATTTTGAAATAAATCCGAAAATTAAAGATATAAAAAAAGGAATAGATTTATTTAACAAAGAGAAGTGTGATTTTGTAATTGGTATTGGCGGAGGAAGTGTTATGGATATGGCTAAGTCTATTTCATTATTAGCCACCCAAAAAGGTGGTCTAAAAGAATTTATCAAAGGAAAGATCTCTTTAAAGAGGAGGCAAATTAATTCTTTGATGATACCGACAACAGCTGGCACAGGAAGCGAATCAACGCATTTTTCTGTAATATATATAAATAAAACAAAACATTCTTTAGCTCATAGTTCGTTATTACCGGATTATGTTATTCTCGATCCTGTTTTCACTGAAAATTTACCATCATATATAACAGCGTGTACAAGTATGGATGCCTTATGTCAGGCCATTGAATCATTTTGGTCGACTAATTCAACGGAAGAGTCGAGAATATACAGCAAACAAGCAATAGATTTAATTATGCTTAATATTATAAAAAATGTAATTAATCCTAATGGAGAATCAAGAGAAAAAATGTTAATAGCAAGTAATTTAGCCGGAAAGGCAATAAATACTGCCAAAACAACAGCTGCTCATTCTGTATCTTATCCGATTACTTCCTATTTTAATATTCCGCATGGTCACGCAGTTGCTTTAACTTTACCTTATTTTATTGAATTTAATAATAATGTCTCTTCGGAAAATCTACAAGATAGCAGAGGAGTTGAATTTATTAAAGATAGAATGAGTGAATTATTTACTATATTAAAAGTAAAAAAAGCGGATAAAGCAAAAGATAGAATAATTAATGTAATGAAAGAAATAGGCTTAGAGACTAATTTGGCTAAACTAGGTATCAATAAAAATAATATTGATACTATTATAAAAAATGGTTTTAGTCCTCAGAGGATGAAAAATAATCCTAGATCAGTTAACGAAATGGGATTACGGGATTTATTAATAAGGATGATTTAAATTTTATAAAAGAAGTAAACAGTCATATATAAATTGCTTTTATAATTATGGTTTATGATTTTATGAATTCAAAATAAAAAATATATAAAATTTTGAAAATATCTAAAATAAAAAAACGAGATATAATGAGATATAAAGAAATAAGAAATATTGTAAAAATGAAACCAATAAACCAAGAGGTATTTGCTGCATATTTTTTTTCCAGAAGATTATCTCCGTTTTTTGTGAATATTTTTTTAAAGCTAAATATAGTCCCAAATACAATTACAATTTATATGGTTATAGTAGGAATAATAGGAGCAATATTATTTAGTTTTCCAAATATTTGGTTTAAAATTAGTGGTTATATCTTTATGCATTTATGGTTCATTTTTGATTGCAGTGATGGAGAAGTTGCAAGAATAATAAAAGTATTTTCAAAATTTGGGAAAGAATTAGACTATATTGCGCATATTGTCAATCATCCTATTTTTAATATTGCATTTTTAATAAGTCTTATACAGTTAAATAAATATAATATAATGTTTGTATCGATGGTTTCAGTTATATTAATAAGTAGCAATTTGGTCAACAGAAATTTGCTTTCAATGTATACTATTTTTGAATTAAGAGAAAAATCAAAAAATGTAGTTTCAAATAAAAATAAATTATACCGAGTAATAATTAGTTATCTAATTGGATTTTTAACACAATATCCTAATTTTGTTTTAATTTTCCCTATATTATATTTTATAGATGTATTAATTGGCACTTCTACATCTTTTATGTATTTTTTTATTGTTACAGCTAGTTCACTATTTTTTACAACTAGATCAACAATTAAAACAATTTTCAAATTCTCAAAAAAACAATAAAATATTTTATATATGTGAAGATAAATGCAAGGCAATTATTAAAGTGTATTTGTGATAAATATAGTTTCTATCTATATATAAGAAGGTATCAATAAATTATTGATAATTTAACTTATTTAAATTAAATATTAAGGAGTAAAATATGAAAGGCATAATCTTAGCCGGTGGTTCGGGGAGCAGGCTCAACCCTTTAACTAAAGTAACCAGCAAACAGTTAATTCCAGTTTATGATAAACCGATGATATATTATCCCTTATCTACTTTGATGTTAGCCGGAATCAGGGATATTTTAATTATCTCTACTCCCCAAGATTTACCAAAATTTAGGGAGCTTTTTGGTGATGGAGGAGAGATTGGACTTAATATTTGTTATAAAGAACAGCCCAAGCCAGAGGGGATTGCCCAGGCCTTTATAATTGGAGAAGAATTCATAAGTAAAGATTCCGTATGTTTGATATTAGGGGATAATATATTCTACGGGCATAATTTGTCTATGACTTTGCAGAAGATGGCAAAGCTTAAAATCGGGGGCTGTATCTTTGGCTATTGGGTAGCCAATCCTCAAAGGTATGGGGTAGTGGAATTTAATAAAAATAATGAAGTTATAAATATTGAAGAAAAACCAAAGGTTCCTAAATCTAATTATGCAGTTCCAGGTCTTTATTTTTATGATAATGAAGTGGTAGATATAGCTAAAAATCTAAAGCCCTCTGCCAGAGGAGAGCTGGAGATAACTGATCTAAACTTAGCTTATTTAAGGAAAGGTAATTTAAAAGTGGAGGTTTTAGGAAGGGGTTATGCCTGGTTAGATACCGGGACCCCGGATAGTCTGATTGATGCCTCCAATTATATCGCTACTATAGAAAGACGCCAGGGATTAAAGATTGGTTGTATGGAAGAGGTTGCTTTCAGGATGGGATATATTGATAAGAAGAAATTTGAGGAAATAATCGATAGATTACCGGTAAATGACTATAGAAAATATCTCGAGATGATTTTAAAAGAAAATAAAAAATAAAGTAGGATAACTATGGAATTTAAAAAAGGTAAAATCGAAGGGGTAATAATAGAAAAATTAATTAAATTCTCTGATGAGAGAGGTTTTTTAGTAGAAACCTTTAGGGCGGATAATTTGCCAGATGACTTGCGACCGGTAATGAGTTATCTCTCTTATACCAGACCGGGGATAGCCCGGGGGCCTCATGAACATAAGAAGCAGACCGATATTTTTTGTTTTATGGGACCGGGTAATTTCAAGATAAAGCTCTGGGATAACCGAAGCGAGAACAGGACTTATGGAAATTGTATGGTAGTAGAAGGGGGAGAGGATACTCCCATAATTGTGATAGTGCCTCCAAGGATTGTTCACGGCTATAGGAACATTTCTGATAAAGTGATGGGAATGGTGTTAAATTATCCTGATAAATTATATAG
>SDBT01007992.1_pt1 | contig 17344 bp, 19 predicted proteins | sample 2277101 | NCBI WGS metagenome assembly SDBT01 (sample SAMN10404973, study PRJNA504765) | marine sediment metagenome | isolation source: marine sediment core GS10_PC15, 103 cmbsf | place: Arctic Ocean: Southern Knipovich Ridge | collected 2010
ATAGAGTCTCTGCAGAATGTTTCAAACTCGTTGAGAAACAGATCAATGATAAATCTAGAGCTAATTCTACAGCTATTCGGTACAAAAAGAGACTCATGTTGATTGAGGAGAGAAGAGATAAGTTGTTGAAACGTCTTCCAAAGTCAAATATGAAATGGGGTCGAAAACTAATCTATTCAGGTCCGAGTATGAAACCTGTAGAAAGAGCTGTAAGAATCAGGAAGGCATTTGATCTAGTATTGGAAGAGTTATTGAGAGATGGTGTGAAACAGATAAGGTAGATGAACAATGAAGAGGGATCGATAGAAAATATTATCAGACAGATGGGTAAAGAAAGAATGAAATTGACACAAGCAAAAATAGAGATAATCAAACATGTGAAACAGGAAATAACAAAAGTAGTGAAAGAAAGTAGAATCAAAGTAAGAAAAATCGACCCAGGATGATAAAAGGAGTTTTAAAACCGAGTATGATAAGTGAAACAGTAATAAAATTGATCTAATAAGAAATATCTGTGCGACGATAAATGGATCTCGTATCTCTATTACCATTATATCCCTCTCAGAATGATCCTAACATTCAATCACTTATCTATTCTCATAAAGAGTTTAGAGATCTCTCACTCTCACTCTCAGAGCCAATACCCAAGAAGGGAGAATACTTTATTCATCAGAAACTTCTTCCAAGACTAATGAGATTCTGTGATTGTATGTTCATCATGAGTGCTGTTGGTACAGGGAAAACACTAAGTGTTGTTGCTGTAGCAGAATATATGATTGATCATCCAGAATTAGGAATAGACAAGTGTCTCATACTAACTCATAATGAGACACTTGGTGCACATTTCAAATCAGAGATAGTCAAGATGAATGATTCTCTTTCTCAGTTCCGAAACGAAGACATATTAACATCCACAGAAAAGAGTAAGATAACTACTACTCTTAGATCGATCAATGTTAAGAGTAATGGAGACCTTAGATCTCCACCTTTCGAATATGACATACAAACACATATCTCATTTGGTAATAGTCTCAAGAATAAGGATGACGGATGGATAAGGAGGAAATACTCAGGTTATCTGATCGCCATCGATGAGGTTCACAAAATAGCAGTAAAAGAATTAACTACCTTAAAGTGGAACATATTCAGAAAGGCCAGAGAGAGTATCGGAAAGATTTATGAAGTTAAAGAAGTAACTGTAGAGATGGAGGAGAAAGAGGAGCTGAAAGAGTTAGTACCAAAAGCGAAGAAGAGGAAGAAATCTAAGAATCCTACAGCTACTGAACTAGCCTATATGAATATTCATAATTTACTTCATATAGCTAAGGTTAAGACTCTTCTCCTTTCAGCTACTCCTATGGAGAATGATCCATCAGATTTTGCACCTATACTCAATCTAATTCTTCCCTATAAGGATCAGATGACATCTAATCAAGAATGGTGGAGAAAGGCTGACAGAGACACACTTGAACCCTACTTCAGAGGAAAAATATCCTATGTGCGTGCAATAGACAACTGTTTGGATCTGATCACTAAAGGTATTAGACTTAAGTTCAAAATCAAAAATGTTGATATCGATAGAGTAATAGAAGTATCTGAAATGAGCCCTCTACAGGAAAAAGAATACATCAGGGCAAATTCATCAATATTAGAGAAGATTGAAGGTCTTGCACTACCTCTGAGACTAATATCTAATTTTGTATTTCCGGATGGAAGATACGATAACGCAGACGAATTTATTTATGCGAAGACATTTGAACTTCCTGCTATACTTCCTAAGATGAAACCTGCCCTGAAGGAAACTTTACGCTTATCTAACTTAGATATGTACAGTCCGAAATACAAAAGGATTTTCGATATTAACAATGAATACCCTAGAAGAGCTTGTTTAATATACACCCCATACGTTACATCAGGTAGTTTTATTCTGACTGGTATCTTCTATTACAATGACTACTATCATTTTACCACCGAAAAGAGTCTAAATTCAAGAGATGATTACAAGAGGTTTGCTACTATAAATGTTGATCTCTCTGTAGAGAGAAGAGAAGAGATCTTCAGAGCATTCAAATCGCCTAATAATTGGGATGGAAGAATAATCAAGGTTATTATTGGATCTCGACTGATTCTCTTTGGTTTGAATATAGGGAATGTAATGTTGATACAAATAGCAGGACCCGAATGGAACGAAGCTAAGAACCAACAAGCTATCGGAAGAGCAATAAGAGCAACGAGTCATGTTCATATCTTAGCCAGAATACCAAAAGGAGAAAGGATCGAAGTTTTGATCTATCAACATGCATCTGTTCTGACAACTGAGACAGGTGAGTACTGTCTCGATGAATCTATTGATACTAGAATGTACGGAATAGGTCAAGTTAAGGATAAGAGAAACACTAGAGTATTCAGAATAGCAAAAGAATTCGCTATCGATTGTCAATTGAATAAGAAGAGAAATATAAGACCTAGCGATGTTCCTAATTCACCAGAATGTGATTATACATCATGTAATTATAGTTGTAGTAGTACTGATATAACTCTTCCTATCGAATATTCTAATTATGACATCCTATATAATGATAATCTAATCGATAATCTGATTAGAAACATAGTAATTCTTTTCCTAACCTCATCACGGTTTACTTTTGATACTATAGTAAATCAAATGAAAGGAAAAATAATTAACGAAAAATACATTAGGGAGGCTCTTTTCAAGCTTATATCCGAGAAAATAAGAGTATTCGATAGATTCGGAATATCATGTTATATTGAAAGTCATGGTAATGAAGTCTACTTGAGACGAGACTACCCCATTGGAAGTTCAAATATCAGCGATTCATATTACACTGAAAATTTAACAGCTATTTTATCAAGGGGACCTGTCACAGTATCGCCTGTCGATAATACTGCAGTTCTCAATGTTTTGAAATCTCGTGGAATGGTATTTTGGGATCTATATTACAATCTATCAACAGAGAATCGTATTGATGTTTTAGAGAGATCTGTTGTTGATAATGTACATCCTGAACTCTTAAAGAGATTGAATATGTTGTTTTTACGCGTGGGGGGTAAAGCAGTTCATATCATGAAAAATCAAATCAAGACATCAAAACAAATCTATACAACTACTACATCATATCAAAAGATCATTGGATATATGCGCATTCTCGATGGAGATTCATGGAGAGATGCTACAAAGAAAGAAGAGACTCTATATGAACCTTTTATTCTCACTAACCAGAATAGAATAGAACTCCCTTTTGATGAGAAGAAAGTGTATGGTACTATAGCTACAATGGATAATAAGTTTCGAATAAGAAATAAGATGAAATTGAAGAAGGGCAAAAAGGCTACTAGTAGAGGTAGTGTTTGTAAGGCAAATACAAAATCGAAGCTGATGGAAACCATACTCAAATATAAAATAAGATCACCAAAACCTGCAGAGATTGTTTCTCCTAATCTTATGAGACAGTTCATCACAAAATATTTTGCCGAAAATCTAAGTTCGTCTGATGTGAAATTAGTTTACGAATGGTATGCTATGGAGACTCCTACTAAGAAAGGTGTTTCGTTTGGATTCAAGAAAGATGACATGTGTGATGTTATAAAGAAATATTTCTTAGAGAATGACCTAATTCTGTGGATATAATACTCTTAAAAGACGTATGAATTAAGATGGATGTGATTTGGTTCAAAATTGATATATTCTGATTATTTTATGAACTACACAAACGATGAAAAGTCCAGACGACATTGGTCCATTCATTGACGGAGGTGATGATAATTCTGTTGAAAATTTTCAAGTGTGGATAGAAGATTCCATGGAAAAGTTCTCTCCAGAAAGCAAATATGATCCTACTGATTATGATAATGAACCTGATTTTGGAGCAATATTTTCGAAAGATAAACAATTTGGAGACTCTTTGTTTAAAGAGGTAATTAGTCAAATTTACTCAGAACAGAGAAGCTGGTTTAATGATGGTCCGGATATACGAGCAAGTAGCGTCGTTGGTTATGTTCTCACATACTACATGTACATAACAAACCTTGGTCCATATTTTACTTCGATTGGAGTCAAACTTCCTCCTAGATTCCCAGAAAGTTTACGACTAATAGCTTATAGACTATCTTTTCTTCTTAATACTGTCGGATACTTAGATTCAGATTTAGGCATGCGTAAAAAGGCTATACAGCAAACCAAAATCTTGTTTTCGAAACCAGGAAAAAAGGAAGTTCCAGCGACCAAGCAACAAAAAGATACCATAAATAATGCGATACTCGCTTGCATTAAGATTGAACCTAAAGAGAATTAATCTTACATGGCTAATTAGACTTTATTAAGTGAATGATCTTTTAAAACTCTTAAGGTAGTACGTTAAATTTGATATTCTCAAGAACAATGTTTCTACAGTCCCTTAAATCATCCTCGCTGAATTGTTCTGAATAATCAGATAAGACTTTGTCAGTATAGTCATCATAATAAATATAAGCTGATATATTAATACATGTAGAACAGATTAACTCAAATATATTATTTGTAACAATAAATCTTTCTGATACTTTCATCGCTAAAGTTAAACTTGTGAATACACATGAAGGTGTAATTTGAAGATTCTTAGCAGTCTTCTTGATCCAATTGCTCATCTCTTTGAAAATTCGCTTTGATTTATTAGTTTCTATTATTAGTTTCACACCCGGATCAATATATGTATCTTCGAGTGGATTAATTCCTAATTTTTGTACTATCTCACTAGCAGCTATTCTAGTTTTTGGATCGAAATCCAGCATATCAACTAGTATTTCAAGAATACAATCATCTAATGAATAATAAGTTAGAATAGATAAATTTCTTTTTCGGACTTCTCTATCACGACCAATCTCATTTTCTAGATACTCCAGTATGTCATTCTCACTTTCAATGTAAAGAAGATTAGTAAGAGAATCGATCAACATGATGGCAGTGATAGCAAGTGCCCATATATCTGATTTACCTTCATAATCAATTTTGATATCTTCCTCTTTTCTTAACCATTCTGGAGGTCTGAATTGAGGCGTAGTCATATAAGTGCAGAAATTATATTTAGATGTCAAGATTCTAGCTGAACCCCAATCGATCAGAACATACCATCCTGTTACAGAATCAAACATTATATTATTAATCTTAATATCATTATGTATTATTCCTATATTATGAGAGTATGCTAGAGCTGATGATATATGAGAGATGAAGATGTTCAACGAGTCAGGAATGAGAAATTCTATCTTTTCTAATTTTTTAATCTTCACAATGAAGGTATCATTAGCATTACTAATATTTTGATGATTAATTGGAAGTATGGCTTTATGTCTCATCGAAGTTAAACATGCTAACTCTCTGACGATATTCTTAATGTTGTCATCACCACGCTTGTACACTTTGATAACATAATTGTCATCGTCATTGTCAACATATACAGTTGAATATGTTCCTTCTCCTATCTTTGTCATTAGATTTATCTTACCTATCTAATTTTATGATCATATCATTTTTATACGTTTTATGATAATCATTCAATAATATGAGACTCTCATCGTTTCACATGAATGACATTTCTTATCAAAGAGTCTAGATTCACAATATTCATAAGTCTTAGTACCCAGATTACTACACCAGCCATGTATTAGCACAAACCAACATCCGTGGGTGACTTTACCCTCACATTTATGTTGTTCTCTCTGCATCACATTACCATCAATGATTCTACTCTCACAGTATTTGAGAGTATCTATAGCATCGTATTTAATACATTGAACCATACAGTCAAACCAAATACGTGATGAAGGTCTTTCATAGATAGAATAGAGATGTTTGATCATATCAACTTGATTTCCTCCAGCCGCTCTTATCATACATTTCTCCAATGTACCATTTTTGTGTTGATTAGATATCATATCTCCGAAGTATTTCAAACATTCGAAGTTTCCATGATGTGCTGAAATAGACATTGAATCTTCCACAATACATCCGATATGTCCTATTTGTTTTTGACAGTGTTTAATTATCTCCATATTCTTGATTTTTATTGCATTCTGCATACAGCTAACATATGTCCGTGGAGTCAAATTAGGAATCAATCCTTCTAAATATTTGACTATTCCAAGAGTAGCTGAATATTTGAAACAAAAATTACCTAATATCACTCCTTTACTGAGACAGTATTTGAGTATTTCGATTCTCTCTTCATCGTCTCGATTAGAATCACAACATGCATTATATGCTACATAATTCCAATCAGATATTCCAATGCTAGTATCTTTAATCTCCTTTAGAGTGAAAGATTCAAAACTGTCCAAGAACCGGAAAATGAGAACAGATGTATCTCGATCGAGATATTCTTGTAAGTATTGCATTTTTGAGGGATACCTCGTAAATATTCAAATATATCATTTTTAAACAAACATCTCACTGTAGATTTTAGCAATTACAGTAGCATGACATAATGGATTATCAATAGTACCTTGATTATTACAAAAACATCCAAGGGTCTTGCCTCCAAAACTCTTTAAGTCTGTCACCATAGTTGGATCTGATTTGATACTATTTCTGATATATGAATCATATTTTTCAACACCAAGAGGACCTTTAAAGGGATTACACCATTTAGCATTTCCTTTTGCTACCTGAGGAACATCATTCCAACCTCCCATGGTACATCTTCTTCCCACATAAACATCACAATCTTGAATTATAACACCTCCTTTGATTTTGATTCTCACTGGTACTGGTATATCCTTCTTTATACTAGTGGAATTGTCTTCACTATGGAAGACATCTTTACTAATGATATCACTCTTAACTTCGTTATTGTATTTATTTCGTTCATAGAAGTAACATAGATCACTCCATTGAGTAGTAGGTTCTTTAATATCCAATGACACATTTTCACACCACATATGAATAATGTTGTATATAAACAGATTAGATGTTAAACATACTGTCTTAAAGAGTGTCAACCATTTGCTCTCTTCAGTGATAATTTCCCAAATAACCTTCCATATCTCTTCAGCTGCATAAGGAATAACCCAATAGATACATGAAGAGAGATCCTTATTAATGAGAAATGTCTTAAACTTGTTTCTATCAAAGGCTAGCTTTCTCTTCGGATCATACATTTGAGATGCCAAGTAGTTCACTCTTGATAATCTTGAGTTACTTGTTAATCTGAAAAGCTGTGCAGGATCAGCAGGACCAATGTTACTCACATAAAAAATGTAATCGTTCATCTTTTGTGATACTCAAATAGGAATAGATTATTATATCAATTTTAAGGTGTCTAACGTCAATCACTTAAAGTGTTTTTCTATCTCAGGTTGATAAGTGCATCCATACAAAGCTTTTGTAATGTATAAAGTTGCTAACATATCTAGAGACGTATCTGAACTTTTCGTATCTGAATCACGAAAACATTCTATTAACTTTTGTTTCATCATCAAATAAGATGGTCTATATTCACCAGGTATAAATATGATTTTATGTTCTTGGGGAGAAGTCATTTTACATAAACTCAAAACATAATAAAAGAAAGATGGATCAAGTCAAAAATCCTGCTATTATGGGGTCCGCGGTTGCGATAGCAGCTATAGGAGCTACAGCTGTTTTTCTTACTAAGCAAACTAATTCTATCAAAGAAGACATAAAGGGTATCAACGAAGAGATCAACATATTAAAGGCGGATGACACTCAGGACAAAACAAACGATAAATTCTTCAAAGCGATAGAGATATTAACCAAGAGTTTATCTGATATGACTAGCAAGATAGAATATATAAATAGACAAATCTATATTATTAATGAGACTTTATCACACAATAACTTGGAAATTCCAGAAAATTTGAGAAGAAGGACCTATGAAAATCGTCAAGCGTATAGTGAATATTCTTCTCATAATATGTCTCCAATCTTAGTCCCCAAGAGAGATATCATTTCAGAGGAAATACATAGTGTTATGTCATCTATTAAACAATAGAACTTTTAAAACTATCTAATTCTTAAGCCGATCATCAATAACATAACTCCGATAATTAAACTAATAGGTATTGTAATGTACTATATTGAATTTCATCACTTTTAAAAGACTATATTATGTAAGAAGATACTAGATTATTATGCAAATACCATCATTGTTGAAATTATGATCGTTTCAAGAACTCCTCAATATCAGGGATATTATTATTAAACTGTTGTTGAGGTTGACCTTGGAATTGTTGTTGTTGAGGTTGACCTTGGAAGGGTTGTTGTTGTTGAGGTTGACCTTGGAAGGGTTGTTGTTGTTGTTTCTGTTGAGGTTGACCTTGGAAGGGTTGTTGTTGGGTCTGTTGAGGTTGACCTTGGAAGGGTTGTTGTTGGGGCTGTTGAGGTTGACCTTGGAAGGGTTGTTGAGATGACTGAATTTGCAGGGGTCGTTGAGATGATTGAATTTGCAATTGATCAAACTGGTTAGTGCTGATCATCCCACTCTTGAATTGAAAAGATTCCTTCTCTTCACTCTTATCGGTCAAAGAGAGTAAATCCTCCATATTCTTAGTGAATTCATCCATGGTGTCAGAGTACTTTTCCATGATTTCAGCATCTCTAGCTGCATCACTATCAATCTCAGTAACAATCGCCTTAACAAACTGAACTCTGATCTTATTAGCTGTTGATGACATGTAAAGATCAGAGACCTTGAGAGTAGGAATACATCTAAATTTAGTACCTCTGAGCTTTTTCCAATGAATCTTCTTACCATCAATACCAATAAACTTAGGAAGACCTCCATATCCAGTTGTGTAGAGAGTGACATAAACAGAAGGATTCTCATCTATGATTTCATTATCATCATCTGTTCGATATCGCACGATAGGGTTGATAAAATTCTTCAAAACTTCATAAGAAGGATAGTTAGCGAACTTCTTGAAGATATCCTTACTCTCAATAACTTTATTGATAACAAAATCTTCAATAGATTTGAAGATATCAATTATATTCGACTGAGCTTCATCATCAACTTCAAGTAAAAATCCACAAGTTGGATTGGCATACTTCTGATTGATACCAAGACAGTTAACTTCGGGTAACTCAATAACAAAAGCTTTTGTCTTAGGGCGTTCAATAGTACCTTGATTATAATTGATGAATGCAAGTTGATAGTCAACTTCTCCATTATCAGTCTTTCTAGTTTTCATCTTTGGTTTAGATAAGGTAAGGTTGTTATCATTGAAGACCAAAGGATTATCACCTTGAAATTGCATTATGTGTGTTATGTGTGTTATGAGTATTTGTGTTTCTATGTTTATACAATTTTGATATTAGATCAATTTTTTAAATATTACCACCAGCTATGATCGAATATCCACCCTCCATATTTCTCATTAGCTATCTTAAATATCATGTTCATCTTCTGAATATAACCTCTATATATAGATGTGGTACACACTATTTTGAAATCTCCTCTATTACACTCAAAATTATTGTGACGAAGAAGACAGTACAGTGTCATCTCAGTATTGAGAGCAGAAGACTTATTCTTATCGCGGATACTGACATAGATACTATTAAAGATATCATAGTCAGCTAACATCTTTTCTACAAGATTAGATATATCAGGAATTTTCCATCCCCAATATATAGAGCATATCAGATTAATCTCACTATACAGTTCAGGTTCTTTTATCTTCTTCAGAGCATTCTGTATTTTGCCTTTGGTAGTATCTCCTCGTCTTCCCCTCGAATCCAAAGGCATATTTCTTACATCTCCTCCCAGAGGTAAGTTTCTCTGGGCGAAGTAAGTATCTAATTTAGAGAAAAGAATATCTATATCGAACTTAGGTATCTGCTTACCTTGAAACTTCTTGAGTGCTTTCTTGAAATTTTCTCTATCATCATAATCATTCTTTCCTCCTCTAGTCATACTAGTACCTCCTCTATACATAGGTAAATTTAATACGACTTCATCTTCTGCTGAACATGTATAACATATAATGTTACCACCAAAGCTTTCATCGATATCTGTTGATCCACATGAATCGCATCGGGGCTTATTTCCCCACTCATATGATATCTCGATACTATGATAATCTTTGGCTACCTCAAGATATGATAAAATGATATCCAACCTACCCGAGGTTATAGGTTGCTCTACTTCAGATATTGGGGTGTTTTCACAAAATGATATAGGAAGAGCTCCCATCTTCTTGTACGCATCGACATACTGTTTAGTTCTAAATATATACTCTTGTAGGGATCCATTTTCCTCGATATGAACTATCTTTTCGCGTAAACTATTTAATCTTGATTTAATGAACGTCTTATCAACTATACTCATTGGCACTGTTAGCTGTTTTTCACATTCAGTTATCTGATCTGATATCTCCTTTGTATCTAGATGAACACTTAGCTTTTTGATTATCCGTGTATGAATGTGAAGGATATTGAAATCAGATTTAATCTTAACACGTATTAACTTAGTATCTACTATATTTCTACTTAGAGCAACGAGTTTAGTCGATGTTGATATTTTGTTTGTTTCTGGCTTCCTGAAGGTAAATTTTCTTAAAGTATCTATCTTCTTAGTTTGATAATGTGCAAGGTTATCTGTCTCTTTTGTTTCACTTGTTTCACTCATTGTATTCGCGTTTTTATGGAAAGTCTTATTCTTCAGGTTATTTCATCTATATTATACAATATATTCTTTTTAAAAATACCAAATATTGATCCTATTCAATAAATCTAAACCCATAAGACTGTACGTTATTACATATAGAACAGGATCAACCATCTATGATATTGACCACTAGATTCTTACGATCTATCTTAAAGGTTTGATCGATGTTTAAATAATCTTAAAACTGACTGAATTTTTAATTATCGATACATTAAATGAAATTATATTGTCTCTGACTATCGAAACTTTTCAAACATGTCTGATATAAATGAAATTCTTAAACGATTAAGGCTTTCACGCAGAGCTATAGATGCTCTATCTCCCGATCAGATCGACAAAATTTTCCTAGATCTTAATGTCAAAGATATTCTTGTACTATGTAGAATAAGTAGGAAATTTAACTTCGCTTGTGGAAGAGAATCACTATGGAAAGCCATAGTTCTAGGAAACTATGGAATAAGTGAAAAACTTCGCGGAGAAACATGGAGAGGAACTGCAAAGATTTTTGCAAAGAATAACATGATTAATCTCGATAAAGAATGGATCAATGGGATGACATATAAAGAACTTCTGGAGAAAGCTGATAGTAAAGGGGAACATAGTCTTACATATCTTTATCAGTTAAAGAATCTTCTATTTTATCATGACCTTGAAATGAAAGTCGATGTAAATAATCTTCCATTTTATGCAGATACATCTGCATATCAAGTTGATGCAGATTTTTTCCAGAGTCATTTTGAACCAGAAGTTGCAATAAAATTAGATATAATTGGAAATGTGTTAACAAGAGAATTAGGAGTTGTGGCAGCTGCCATAGCAACACGCTACTATTCCTATCCTGATTTACCTCAACCTCAACATTCTGATGCATATGTTGATAATCCTGGGCTTTATGAAGTGCCCGATGATACAAAGAAAAATACAGATGAAAGATCCATAATGCTTGATAAACTGTTTGATTATAATCCTTATCTTTTAAATTACAGCAGTTATGACCATTGGGCATTACAGTCAATAATATATCCTGGTGAAGATGGATTTTAGAGATTAAGAACCTATTAATCTCTAAAATCCATGGAAATCTAGATAAAACTACGATCTTTGCTAATATAACTTTTAAAATTGATCGATTCGATTCAAGCAACAATTTCGTTTCTCTTCTTTTTTATTCCGTAATCATAGGATACTTTATTTCTCCAAACAGATTCTTTCTTACATACTTCATTGAATTGTTTGTTTACTCTGCATAATTTCATAGCCTCTTTCACACTTATATCATCGAAATATTTAATGATAACATCTGATCCAAGTTCAGATATATTCCGAACATTGAACAGAGAGAGTAGTTCATCAATAGATCTGTTTGTATTCATTTTAAAGATAGTCATAATTATTCTTCCGTATCAGATTCTTCCAACAAAGATACTGTAAAAGGGAAGTGTATATCATCAGTAGTATACATTACACCTTTTTGTCCCACTTGCTTTGTTCTAAAAACCTTCAGAGTGACTGAACCATGAGATTCTCTAATAGTCTTCTTGATATATTCAGATACGCTTTCAGCATCATTAAACCCATCTACCTCTATTATCAGTCTGTTACTAACAAACTTGCATCCATCCAAACCTATTGCTATGAAGTGTCTTACTACATTGTTATTTGTTCCTAGATCAAAGTATGTTTCCTTCTCTCCTACAAATCTCTGAGTTAAGAAGGATACCATATTCTTTGCATACATACAATTATTCCATCTTGGTTTGTAGAAATTATTTCCCAGATATTCGAGATTCCATTCAGGAAGATCAAATCCATAAATGAATCCTTCCCTGTACATCCTTTCTAATGTTTCAACTATGTTGACATTAAAGTTAGCATAAGTAGAAGAGTAATCTTTATATGGATCTAATTTGATGTATAGTTTACCTTCATCTAGTGATGTTGGATATCCTGATATATTAATAGTTGGGATCATATCACGTATCCATGTTGAAGGTATACCTTCTATCTTAAAATCTTTTGACATCAGAAGACATTCATCCCGATGATTATCTAGCCAATGATCGATAATATCTTGAAGTTTATCTACGTCCCAAATACTCTGTTTGACAGTACCTTTGTAGAGTTCGACAGTAAATCTATCGTAATTAACTTCTCTGTTGAACATGGGAATAACATTATCTAAACCCATCTTAGTCTTCAGAGCGAAGAGTAGATATGGAGTGTTGAAATTTTTAGGATCTAGAGCGACAGTCATTTCCTTATTTACGATGGGAATTAAATAAATTTTCACAGTGAATAAAACGATGGCAGCTCAAGAGTTCAACTCTAATCATTGGACAGGCGCGGCCGTAATTGCCGTAATATTAATTATTATAGTAGTAATCGTCATCAGTATGATGAGTTTTGGACAACAACAAGAAATGAGTCAAAATAGATTCAGTCTCAATATGAAACGATCAGATGGAAGGGATACTATGGACGCCAGAAATCGTGGTAATACTATGGTCATTCATAATCCTGACGAGAACGGAAAAGAATGTGATCTTGAACTTTTGTTGAAACCTAACTTCAAGGAGCGTAATGGAAGAAGAATTTTGATCAAGAATAACACTGCTAAATCTACAATTACATTAGTTCCAACTGATGGAGTAACATTAGATACAGGTAAAATAGAAGATGGTCTTATTGTTAAACCTGCAGCTTACGCTCAACTCGTCTACCAATTCAATGGTGGAAGTCTGTTGAGACTTCAATAAAATTAAAACTGATATCTATTAAATAAAGAGTCAGATATAACAAACGCAATTATGAACAGAAGAAGTAACAGAAAAAGAGGAAATGGAAGAAAACAAGAAAACAACGAACTGGAGAAACACAAAATAGTATGTGACATACTATTCGTTTATTATATGTTGATGACATTTTCATTAATGTTGATCCCTAACTTAAGTAATAATTTTTCTTCATTAAATATGCTTAAGATAGGATTTAATATAACATTCTGGTTAATGATCATTCCTTCTGTTCCAAAGAATTCAATGTTCTTCATTATCTATGTCCTATGTGGGATGAATATTATCTTGATAGGAGAATATAACAACATAATAGTGACAATGATAATAATCAACTTCTTTGTGAGTATTGCTAAAGACGTATGTCTCTACATGAACATAACATAACATACTCATTAAAAATTGATATAGATAAAACTATTTTTGATACAATCAAAATGTATAGAGACAACGAGACTTACAGAATAAAGGATTGGATTAGTAAGATGAAAATCTGTAGACATTTACCAGTCTTCTATTATATTCTGATAATGGTAGGTCTAATAGTATTATTACCCATTTGTGGAACCATGGTAATAGTACTTCTCACTGCTAAGATTTTTATCAATAGTTTTATATTGATTTCTTATAAGTTTTTTAAAGATATCGTATTAATTGTTTTAATTATCGATTCTATTAGTCCTACGTGTTTATTGCTGTTCTTTGTTTGGAGTGGTTATAAATGTGATTATATCTTGATCACATTAATTCTTACCATTAATATAATTGAAGAGATCACTATAATTCTGATCACGATATATATCTTTCTAGATTTTCAACAGGATCCCTCATTTTGATGAATTTAAAAACTATTCATATCGTATCACTCGAGTGATCTAATGATGGATTGAGATTACATCTAAATCTGTCAGTAAAATCGGTAGTAGGGGAGAATACTACCAATTCAAGATCGTCAAATGATCTATCTACTCCATCTGTAGATGGAATATTTATACTATCTCCCGAAGATGCCTTGATTGATATTCTACTCTCACCTAACAGCTCTACTTGGAATGAATCAGCTTGATCAGAAGATATACCTGGACCTGCATAAATATTCAACGCTTGAGTCCATTCACCATTACTTGTTAACCAACCTATGTATGAAGTATTCACAGTTACTATTAACTGGTATAGATTGTCTTCTCTTGCCCCTATAGTGAAAATTGCAGCAGTAGAGAATTCTATCTCATCTTGAGTACATCCCTCTCTTGTTTGAGAAAACAAGTAGAATTCCAGAGGTACATTATCTATTACATTTAATGAACTTGTAACTAAACCTTTAGATGGAGCTACATATCCTACTCCTGGTATTCTTGCCAAGAAGAGGTTACCATAGAGAAAATCAAGATCATCTAACATCACTACCCCTGGGAAAGGAAAAGATCTACATGGAGTAGCACACTTATTTGGACATATGAATGGATTGTAGTTTGGAGGTACAGTTCTATTCACTATATCATCTGCATCTATCAATTCTGTTGAGCATCCTATCATACTAATCTGACCTAATGAAGGATAGAAAACTCCCTCTTTGAGAATATCGAAAGGTGGATTCGACTGAGTAACACAATTAGGGCTAGTATTTAGAACAGGATCAAAGACACATGTAGAAGTATTACACACAGAATTTGGAAAGTCTGTACATGATTTAGTAAGATCATATGTATCTCCTAAGAAGAACTGTTGAAATGGGTTGGATGGATTAAGGTTACTACTTGTACATTCATTTGGACCTTCATCGTCTGCAGCTACACATATAAATGTAGAAGTTTTCGATCCAACTGTTCCAGGACTTACACACTCATCAGTAGGCAAAGAACATTTAGATTCGGATTGCAACATCCATCTGTAAGTTACACACTGTCTACTACATGGTGTTATAGTAGTAATACTATTATATCTCATAGTGCCATCTGGATATAAACATCCTCTTCCTGTGATCTCATTAGGTACACATTTTTGTATAATTACCTTTGTACCTTCAAACTGTCCACATGTCTCCGATTCGCATGAGCCTGTGAAATAGGTTTCATAATCTCCATATGTATCCTCATCGGATATAAACAAACTGTTTCTGAAAACCACCACTAACACTAAAACTAAAATAATTATTAGTATGAAAAATATTTGAAGAGTAGTAGGTCCATCCATTTTATAATCCAAATTGATATATTCTGAGAATTACTTAGAGTGTAACAAGAAGAATCAATCTATAACAGCATGAGTGAAGAGAAAGAAGTAACATATGCGAAACATAATAAAAAATTAGGTGTTTTAATATTAGAATATGATTGTAATTCACTCTATCACTACATAATTGAACCTAACTCGACTATGTTCTCTAAACTCAGATATATATGTAACCAGAAAAATATCAATATGAATATTCAGATAAACTCCTTTGAGACTTATTTTGTACAATATATCATAGCTACAAATGAGGAATTGTATGGAATAAAACTAGTACTTTCAACTTTCGCACGAAGTTATAGATATATTCTTAATGACAGAAGATACTATCTGAATTTTATACCTATGTTTCGATCAGGTGCTCAAAAACATCCATATGGAAAAATTCCATTTGAATTACTAACTGACGCTATATACTGTGAACCACCTGGACTCTACAAAGATAATATGTCTGAATGGGCTAAAGAGAATGAAGAATGTTATATGATGGTAGCACCATTAGCGGTTTTGTATGCAAACTGTTCATGCTTTTTTAGTCATCCCGATGGTTCGAACTTATCTAGAATTATAGCTGAATATGATTTGTTTTAAAACTCATCCACGAATCTTCTCAAACTCACTACGCAATTCCTCTTTATTTACCAGCGGAATATATACCTCTCCAGGTGATTTCCATCCTTTTGTGACTGTGTTAATCTTAGTTTTTGCTATTCCTTCTTCTAAATCCATTGCACTGATAACAGCATGTTCAAGTGTATGTGAGTAGCGGAACCAACTCAATGTATAAATAGCGAAGTTGTCTCTTGTCGGTTTGATGTGATTCAGATCATCACCATATCTACCTGCGAGGTATTTAAGCATTGATTTTTCATCGATGAATGCAGATATTGAATCCCATCCACATCCTTGAAACGAGAATATTTCATCCGATAGCTTTTCAATCTCTTCTTTTGTTATCTTTCTGAGGGGAGTTTCTTCTCCATCTCCCCACCAATCTTCTTCTATAAACTTTCCTGACTTTTCGTCCAGCTTGAAAAGACCTATACCCCATGATCGATATTTAGAGGTAAAATTATCATATGCATCCTTAGCATCAGAGAAATGAGTAAAGTAACCAATATTCTCCTCATAATCATATATTTGATAAACAGCCATTGTTTTTAAGTGTTTAGTTACATATGAATTATATCATTTTCTATGTGTTATTTAAAATTGATCTATATCTTAGATATCTCACGAAGAGAAAAGATGACAGAGTGCATTACTATCACTTTTGGAGATGTGGCAGAGAGTTGGAACAAAATGGAACGAATAGGGAAAATGAGAGAGAGAGGATTCACTGTTAATGAACTCAAAGAAGCTAAGAAGAAATTTGAAGCTAAAGGATGTGCTTGTGAACTTGTAGATCTGGGTGATAAAAAAGATTGTGTAGAAGCTTCAATTTTGATTGTGCGCAATGGTGTTCAAGCTCTCCTTGGTGACAATCTAACAGTTGATTCCCTTTTCGAAGAGCAAAAGAACTGTAAATGGGACACCAAAGCTTATATGTTTGGTCGTGTTTGCAATAAGAAAGCTCGATATAATGTGTGCTACGGAGATAAATCACAAGAGCCTGATTATGAAAATAAGAAAGGGAGA
>SDBT01007994.1_pt1 | contig 17343 bp, 12 predicted proteins | sample 2277101 | NCBI WGS metagenome assembly SDBT01 (sample SAMN10404973, study PRJNA504765) | marine sediment metagenome | isolation source: marine sediment core GS10_PC15, 103 cmbsf | place: Arctic Ocean: Southern Knipovich Ridge | collected 2010
CAGAAAGTTTGAATCCGGAGAAGAAAGTCTTTGAATTAATTGATAATAAAATAATCTCTTCTTTTATTCGGGGTTCTTTTAGTTCAAGCAAATTTCTTGAAAACCTTAAAAAACATTATAATATAACAGAAATAAATAGATTAGCGTTATTAGAAACAGATAAAGGATATCAGTTTTTTTTCGGTCCAGTAGGTATTGATGAATGTAATAATCTAAACAAGAAATTAATTTTTATTAGGCTTGCTTTACGAGAATTGGAATCTCTTAAAATAACTCCAAAAATTAGTATTCTAAGTGGTGGAAGAGAAAGTGATGTTGGCAGGAACGATAGAATCGACAAAACTATGCGAGATGCTAATAAAATTGTTGATATTTTAAAAGAACAACACCCCGGTTTAGATATAACCCATGATGAAATATTAATAGAGAACGCCATCAATACTAAATCAAACTTAATCATTGCTCCCGATGGAGTTTCTGGGAACTTGATCTATCGGACATTAGTTCATTTAGGGGGAGGAAAGGCTTATGGAGCAATTTATATGGGATTGAATAATAACATTATTGATACATCAAGATTAGGTGAAATTTCTGAGATTCAAGGGGCCTTATTGATAGCATTAGCTCTAACATGAAGAGATATCCATTTTAAATTTAGATCTATTTTTATTTTTCTACTTTTAGGTTCATTTATTTGCTTCTACTCAATGTTGTCGTTAGATTAACTTTAAATTTAAGCGAATATGGGTTATCATTAAAACCTATTAAAAATGTAAAGATCGCATTATTTATCATGTCAAATCCTCTTTTGAAGACTGAACTATTAAAACAAAAAATTTCAACGATGACTACTAAAAAATTAGATAGAAATAATTTTTAATATCACATTTATTAATATAATTGTATACTCATGCTTTCGGTCCAATTTCTAGAACTCATTAAAACTATTGAAGCAGGGGATTTCTCTCATTTTGAAGACTTTTTCTTATCCTATAAAGATGCAAATTTCTTAAATTTGTCAAACTTGGATGATTTTGACAAAATTAGTGATAATAAGGAAAAATGTTATTATTTAGCTCTCTCTAAACTCCTCTCAATATTAAGGTTTCATGATTTTAGTCAGTTGTTTAATTACTCTGATAAGATGGGATTTTTTATTGAAGTCAAAAAGATTCCATTTAGATTTAAAATTATAGCTCGATTACATGTAGATGGTATTAAAATTGGTGATACTGGTAGAATTATTACCCTTGTTAGCTTTTTTAATAAATACAACCTATTTGAGAGAAATTTCACGGCGGATGAATTTAAAATCATTCAAGAAATAAAAGACACTGATAAACTACTTGTTACTACTTTAAAGGATTTATTTGGAAATGTCTCGGATTCATTAATATTTTATGTCTGTAAAATAATGCCACACGATTATGTGGTATGGTTAAGTGAACGAGGATTTGTAATCGATCCAAATTTTTTAAAAAACTGGCCGGATTATTTCTCCATTTATGGTTTAAGTGTTAGGAATTTAGGAAGAGTGGAAGATTTTATAAAAAAGGTTGAGAATAAGCAAAATTCAGACAGTTTAAATAAAGGCTTCCTAACTTTAGAATTTAATCCACGCTACATTATTAGTTTTAATGAAAATCAAATTTTACATGAATATCATGAAATTCATCTTGTTTACCCACAGAATATCCTAAAAAATAAAGAAAATATCCTGAACAAAGATGATTATAATTTCTATAGTTTATCAATGGTTATATTCGGGGGATTAGGTCCGGAGGGTTTTGGGTTCACATATTCTACTCCTAAAGGTGAGGTTATTGAAATCTGTTCTAATCAAAAGGAAACTGAAGCCATCATAATACAATTCAAACAGTACCTAAAGAAAAAATTTTTAGATAAACTCGAAAAAGAAATGGACAGTTTAGAGATAGATTTCGACATTAGAAGAAAAGTTATCAACTTCTTATCAGAAGTGATCAATCCCGAGGATTTAATTAGTTATTATAATAAGGATTCGATTTTAAGAAAAATAAGAAACTTCTTGTTTCAATTCGATGAATTTCAGGAGATTGACCAAGCCCAAGTAGAAGAAATACTACTAAATATTTCTCTTGCAATTTCAATAATTCTTAAAAGTGTTAAACTTAAAGATCAGTTTATGACCCGGATGGATCTAGTAGCTAGCGGCAAATTGAAATCTGAAGATTTAGCAAAACTTACAAGTTTGAGAGGAAAATCCCATTATGACGTATTACGGGAGAGAATTTTCCTCCAAAACAAGCCAAAATGGTTTTTCAAAGACTATCCTGAAGAAATAAAAGAATTAAAAAAGGAATATCTTAAAGTAGCTAAAAGAGAACTGAGACGTTAAATTTTGATCAAAAACACCACTCTTTTATTAATAATTTGAATTAGAGTATTATATAAGATAACATTATTGTCATGCTCTCATTAGTCAAATCATTGTTATAGAAAAATTTTTAATCTCAGAAAATTAAGATACTCATAGTGGGAGAGGAGGGATTTGAACTTCCAGAAGACTCTCGACACGAGTAATCTTTCCCCGGCCACTTGGCCCCCAGCCAAGTATCATACCAGTCTAGACTACCCTCCCTTTATTAACCGGGCTATTAATCTCAAACATCTTTTCAAATGGCTCTCATATTAAAAAGATAATTTAAAAATTAAATAACCTGTCTTATTTATTAGCTAGTATAGATAAGAAAAATTAATTATCTAAAAAAGTTTTGTCGTTAATGATCTCGTTTTTTCTTTTTTATTAGAATTAGATGGGAACTTTCTTTTTAGTTCTGTTTAGAAGATTATCTATTGTATTCCCATCATATTCCTAAACCAATAATTTTTAAATTGTTTAAAGAGTTTTAATCCTTATAATTTCTTTTAAAATTTTATTTTGCTCCTAAATTCATGAGGTCAAGAAAACCTTTTTTAATATTTTGGACACAATATTTTGATGCAAAAAAAAGTCGGAGTCAAGGTCGACGCCTTCCTAAAAAATTTGCCATTGAAAAAATATCTCCCACAGATATTACAAAAGCAGCACAAAGATTGGGCTATAGTATTGAAATTGAGCAGAATTTTCGATATCCTCGTTCTTGGTGGGAAAATCCTGGAAGAGTTCTAATAAATACTAAAGGGAAAAAGAAATCTAAAGTTATATTAGAAATCGCTAAAGAAATTCGAAAGGTACAATAAAAAACTCAACTTTTTATCATGCATGAATTCGCATTTGCTATGAATATTTTTAAAGTCGCTGAAGCAACGGCGATAAAATATAAAGCGAAAAGAATTTCCGAAGTTTTACTTGAAATAGGTGAATTAACTCTTATTATTCCTGAAATGCTTCAAAGATCCTTTGAAATGGCTACTAAAGGTTCAATAGCAGAAGGCGCGAAATTAATTATCCAAATTATTCCCGGTAAAATAAAATGTCGAGAGTGTGAAAAAATATCTAGAGTTTCTATAACTGAGGAAGCCCAATTAACTGGACTTCAGCTATTCCAATGTTCACATTGTTTAAGTAAAAACACGGAAATCATTGAAGGAAAAAAAGCAAATGTAAAGAATATTAAAATTCAGGAATAATCAAATGGACTTCGTTGATTTATGGAGAACAAGAATAATTTTCAAACAATTTGGGAAGGCTCATTATCACTATATAGATTATCAAGTTGTAATGATTTTATAAATTGAAATACCTAATTTTTATGAAATTAAGATGCCATTGAGAACGCCATGTTGTCCGGGTCTACTACTAATTCTTGCGTTGCCTAATTCCGTTCCTACAATAGCCCCTTTTGTCAATATATGTCTTCGGTTCAAGTCTTTTGATGCTTGATTGCTTTCAAATCGTATTATTTTAACTTTTTTTGTTTTATTATTACTGGGATCTGTTACATTGATGAACGGAGTTGAGAAAAGCTTAAGCTTTATATTACCACCCCAGACACGTTGTTTCTTTACTTTATAAGTTTTTATGACTGTATTAACCCTCGGACGCTCCAATTCGCGTTTTCGTTTCTTTCTGAAGTGCCTATACTTTTTTCCGGTGTATTTACGTTTTGAACGCTTTTGACTACGAGCCATTATAAATAGAATTAGTAAATTATATCATTAAAATTTTATGTAAATTATCTACATAAAAAAAATTAAAAAATTCAACTTATATTCAAATTTTAATAGACAGATTCAAAAATTTCTCTGAATTTTAATCTATTAAAGAAAAATAAATATAGAATAAATTTTTATCTAGTGTATATCATTATCTTAGTCATATATCAAAATAGATTAACATTAAAAGCAAATGATAGAAAATAACATTAATCCTAATCAATTGGATCAAGAACAATTTGAAAAAATGGTTAAATCTGGTACGACTACCGTAGGAATAATAGTAAATGATGGAGTCGTAATTGGCACAGAATCACAAGCAACAGCAGGATATACTGTGGCATCTAAACAAGCTCAAAAATTATTTGACATAAATCAATTTACCGCAGCTACAATTGCTGGTGGAGTAGCAGACGCACAATATGTAATAAATCAGTTACGTGCGTTATCTCGATTGAGAGAAGTTAAAAAAGGTAAAGTACCTGAGCCAAAATACGTGACTTCTGTTTGCCGAAATATACTATTCAGTGGCAGAAGTTTTTTCCAAGTAATGATGATAATAGGAGGATTCTCACTGACAGAAAACTCAGGTAAGCTTTATGGAATTGATCTCCTTGGCACACTTTATGAAGAGGATAAATTTATTTCTTTTGGTTCAGGCTCACCATTCGTGTTAGGTATTTTAGAGGCAGAATGGACGCCTGAGTTAACTAAAACAAAAGGTATTGATCTCGTAAAAACAGCAATTACTAGTGCTAAAACGAGAGATGCTGGCTCAGGATATGAATTACAACTCTGTACTATTGACAAAACAGGTTTTAAAAAGCTCTCTTAAGACAACTTTTAGTTCTTAAGTCTAATCTTTTACTTTTATAGAAATCTGTATGAGTTTTTCATTTAGGTAAATGAATCCATTTAAATCCTTATTATCAGAATCCATGATGGTCCATATTTGGTTTTTAAAACCTATTCTTACATTGTAAACGGAATTATACACTTTATCATGAGATTCATTTAAGAATTTCATATAATTGTTATCAAAACCACTTGGATGAGCCCCAGATGGATGAGAATGAAAAATACTTAATACACGGAGATTATATTTTAAAATCGCTTGTTCAACTATCTCAAATAGTTTTATGGTATTATCCATCAAAAAAGATACAGGAGATTTTTCACTTGATTCAATGCATTCAAATTTCTCCCCGTAATAATGATATTGAAAACCTTTATCAAATCCCAATGGAATTTCCTTAGGTTGAGGTCCAAGGATTAAACCAAATGCTTCATTAGGGTTAGAATTGTCTACGCATCTTGAGATTGTTTCAAGAACCTTCGAATCAATGAAAAGGATAATGTCTTTTTGAAATTTCAATATTAATATCTCCCGAATTTTATAATAATGTTAAAGCAGCATTTAATGTAGCTAATCTCGCTTTTTGAGAACTTTCTCCAGAACCGATGACAATGATATCATCTATTTCTAATCTCAGATCTTCTTCCCTCAACTGGGAGTTAAAATACCCTTGAATATTTGAATCAGGCTCCATCAAATCCCCTTCGCTTTTTGTAGAAGATTGTGAGGGAAATACTAGATTTTTGCCATTAAATACCAAACACGTTGCTCCAGAACCATTTATCTTAATTGCAGCATCTCGTTGGGCAACTCCATCTGTTATCTTTGTATTAACTTTTTTTACTAGACAGAAATAAGTACTATCTTTTTCGGGTTTTATAATGATATCCTTGAGCATTGATAATTCTCCTTTCTTAATAATCGGTATATAAGTTTTAATTTCACGCAAGTATTCTGAACCCAATTCAGTTAAAATATGCCCTTTTCGTTTTCCATTCTCAATAATAGATATGAACTCTATTTGTTTTCTTAATCTTCTAAGTAGAGTTTTTGCACTTCCTTCTCCAAGCAATAACTCCTTTCCTAAGCTATATCTGCCTATTCCTTTTAAATTTTCTCCAAAGATAAATAAAGCTAAAATAGCATGAACTTTCATATATGTTGGTTTAATTGTAGAGCTTTGGAACAAATCGTCTAATTCTTTGAACATTATTGCAATCAAATATATGAAATTACTATAACTTAAAAAAAATTATAAATAAAAGTAATTATTAGAATAATAAGTTCTGAAAATTCAATTCTGAGATCCAAATATTCATATAACGTTTAACTAATATGACTAAAAAAGTTAAAAGAGTAAAACCAGAAAGTACACACGAACTAGTCATTTTTGAGACAAAAAAGGAGAAAGAAAGCAAGATTTTTGATAAATACTCATTTGAAACTGTTGATCAAGAAGATAAGATAATTCTTAAAAACCAATTTATTCCCTTTGCTGCCCACTACATGTATTCCATATATCTTGAAAATAATAGTTTAGCACCTATTACAGATCTTAAAATAAAAGTAAATTATCCCGACTTCTTAACACTTACGAGAAGTAAATCAATAATCCATCTCCCTGATTCTGTAGCTGAAGAGAATGTGAAGCTAATAACTCTTGAATTTGATGAATTAAATGAAAATAGCAAAAAACAAATTCAACTACATTTTACGCCAACTCAGTTAAACGTAGACGGTGAAGTCAGAACTGTAGTCTCATTTGTTAATAATAAAGATTTTGTCAGAGTTCTTACATCTCAACCAGCTATAATTTACATTGATAACATAACGATTGAGCCAAAAATAATACCATCGAGCTTTATTGGACAATTTAATAAAAAAGAAGGTATAAAGAAGGTGATCAAGAGCCTAGGTATAGGTACAAATAAAAAAGTAAAAGCAAACATATACTTCGATATCTTAGAACAGATTTTATTATTAAGAAATTTACAATTAATTACGAAAGATCCATTTAAGAAGATTCTTTGGTTTTTTGGAGATGAATTGGAAAGTAAGGAAGATATTCTGGTGATCGGACAGATAGTGTCAAAAAAAGTAGAAATAATTGGTATTTCTCGCAACCAACACCTCCTAATTTCTTTATTGACAATGCTTTCAAATGATTTTATAGATAGGATATTATTTGATGGGATTGTGAATAACAGAAAGGAGATTTATGATTTAGAGTGTAAATACTGCGGAGCTGTACTACCCAGTTTCTCGAAAAGGGGGAAATCTATAGAATGTAAAAATTGTAAATATGAACAAGTTATTTGGTAATTTGGTACATTTTTCGAACTATAAATTTAATTAAACCGAATCTTTCTAAATTCATAAGAAGTAACTCTTCAATATAAATGTACACTACTACATTTAGCACTTGATTTATGAGAGTAGAACTTTATATTCTTAAAAGATTTTTTTCATTTTGGAATCCTAAGTGTAATATTTTAAAATTAAATCCTAGCATTCATAATCACAGTAATCTGCACATTTTGTACAATTCATCTTAATTTCTTACTTTATATTAATTATTTAAAATTGTAAAGTAAAAGAAATAACCCTTTAATACAAATAAACAATAGTCTCTATAGGACACGATGTCTAATAGTAGAAACCTCATTCTTCTAATTGATTGAAATTTATAGAAGATTAACCCCCTTTTTTTTGAAAAACTTTTTTTTTTTCATAATATTATTTATCTCGAATGCAAGAAGTTTATCCTGGAATATTTTTAATTAGGGAAAAAGGGAGTTTTATTGGTGTCGTAAAACCCCCCGAAAACGTATATGTTATAGCAGGTAATGACGGAATCATATATGATGCGGGCTATGGAACTAAAAAAGCTTTAAAGTATTTCTTAAAAGAAATAAAGGAAATAGAAGCTTATTATAGAGAACAGAATAAAAAGTTTAAAATCACACGTATTTTAGTGTCACATGGACATCCAGATCATATTAGTGGCTTAACAAAATTGAGAGAAGCCTTAGAGTTAAAAGTTATTTTAACAAAAAAAACTGCCAATATCATAAAAGATAGGAGTAGTTTTAACAAAAGTTATGAAACTGATGATTACGATGATTATTTAAGAATTAGGAGAAAAGTTGTACGTATACTAAGGAATTTCTTTCGAAATTTTGGTTCAAGACTATTTTATAAAAGGATTTATGGGGTTTCTTATTTGAATGATCCTGGTGAGATTATTGAGGAAAAATCCGATATTTCGATTAACGATGAAATTTGGTCGATTTTTCCTTCACCAGGGCATAGTTCTGATCATATTTCCCTTTATAATGAAGAAAAAGGAGTGTTATTTTCAGGAGACAATGTATTGAAGTCCTTAACCACTTGGCTAGGACCACCTGAATCAGACATAAGTGAATATATAAAAACTCTAAAAAATTTACAAAATCTTCCAAATCTTAATCTATTACTTCCTGGGCACGGAAGACCTATTGAGGAACCAAAGGAACGTCTCAGTGAGATCCTAAAACATAGAAAAGTGCGTGAACAACAAGTATTAAACTTAATATTTCAAAATTCTGAGAAAGGAATTTCACCAGAAAGTATCATCAATGTTTTGTATCCAAAAGGTGGCAAGTTCATGCATCAAGTTGCGCGTGGTTGGGTTGTTTTAACAATTAAAATGCTTGAAGAGCAAGGGCTCATAACTCGTATTGAAAAAAAAAAAGAGATAACATTCTTTCCTTCACAAATAAATAAAAAAAAAAAAAAGATGTGAATTTGTTAAAAATAGCATTTATTGGTGCGGGCAGCATTGTCTTCGCTTAGAAGGGATGTAGAGATTATACTTGAAGATTTAGACCCTGGAATTCTAGATCTAATGTATAGATTAATGCTTATGCATAAAGAAAAATATCCTGACTTGTTAGAGGGGGTATCATTTGAGAAAACGACAGATCTTAAAACCGCTATAACAGATGCTAAATATATCATTTGCGCGATTCATGTAGGGGGTTTAGATGCTTTTAAATTAGATATAGAAATTCCTTTTAAGTACGGTGTTACTCAATGTGCAGGCGATTCATCAGGTCCTGGAGGAGTATTTCGGTTTTTACGTCAATCTACAGTATTAAAGCAAATAATAGAATTAATTGGAGAAGTTGGATTCAATTCTAACGGTGACACAGATAAGCCAATACTATTTAACTATGCTAATCCAATGGTTATGAATACATGGTATTGTAATTTATTAACCCCAGATTCAACTGTGGGGCTTTGTCATGGAATTCAAGATACCACTCGAATGATACGAGGATGGATTAATGTAGAAAAAGAAAACTTTAGTTTTATATGTGCCGGTATTAATCATATGGCATGGTTTCTTGAATTATGGTATAAGAATCCAGAAAAATCTTCCAATAAATGGATTAATGTATATCCACTTTTACATGATTTATATTCAAAAAATCCTGAGTTCATCCATGGTGAAAAACTTCGATGGGATATGATGGAAGCAACAGGTTATTTCATGACAGAATCTTCAGGTCATCTTAGCGAATATCTCCCATATTACAGAAAAAGAACAGATCTTTTAGAGCAATATAAGGGGGGAGGACATTGGTTTAATAGTCTAACTCATGGTAAGACGTATGAAATAGACTCAGTGGTGGCTAAAAATATCGAATCTAAAATAAAGAGAATTCTGAAGAGTAACAAATTAAAATTAAAAAAACGACCAACAGACGAGTATGTTTCACATATAATAAATGCAATGGAAACAAATATTCCTTTCAGATTTAATGGTAATGTAATGAATAAGGAAAGTGGTTTAATAACAAATTTACCAAAAGAGTGTTGTGTAGAGGTGCCTATTTTCGCTGATTATCAAGGATTACACCCCCACGGAGGAATTAGACTACCTACTGTTTGTCAGGCACTGAATATATCTAATATTGTAGTCCAAAAAGCTGCTGTAGACGGAGTTGTTGAATTAGATCGAGAACAAATATATCATGCGATATTACTTGATCCTAATACTGCAAGTGTCTGTTCTCCAAGAGAAGTCCGTAATATGGTCGATGAGATGTTTGAAGTAGAGAATAAATGGCTTCCTAAGTTTGAATGAAATATCTAATGTTAACAAACCTTTTTCTTTAAGATGTTTAACATTATAAAAATAAGTAAATAAAGTTGCAACAACCAAATTAGAAAATATACCGCTTGAAAATTCAATACCGCTTATCATACGTCACCGAGTAATGCTAATTTAGTTTTCTTAGGACAATTTTCTCCCAAGCATCATTTCCTCATCAGTACTTTGAACCATATAATATCCCATTTTTAATTTAAGAATAGTACTTTTATTTCTAAATTAATAACAAGTTTCTTTTAGTTTTTACTCGATTTTGTATTATTAAAATCTTGCAGCCATATAATTATTAAAAGTTTAAAATCTCAAATTAAAAGTAAGATGCAAAAAGAGTTACAACGCTATTTTAATGGTCCATACTTGAAAAAAAATCAAGTAATCTTTAGAGATTATCAAAACAACATTACTAACAATTGTAAAAATAAAAATTCACTCGTTGTTTTACCAACAGGACTAGGAAAAACTATAATTGGTATTTTACTTTTGGCAAATTGTTTGAAAAAATATTCTCAAGCAAAAATTATAATTCTTGCCCCCACAAGGCCATTAGTTATACAACATAAATCGTCTTGTGAAAAATTTCTTGATATTGATTTAGAAGAAATTACATTATTCACTGGAAAAGTCCCTCCAGAAAGAAGAATACTGCTTTTTAATAGCTCGAGAATAATTATTTCCACACCTCAAGTAATAAAAAATGATATATTAAGAGGACGTTATAATTTATCAGAAGTTTCCCTTATAATATTTGATGAAGCTCATAAAACTAAAGGAAATTATGCCTATAATTTTATTTCAAGCGAATATATAAACACTTGTACCGATCCGGTAATTTTAGGATTAACGGCATCTCCTGGGAAAGACGAAGAACACATCCAAGAAATATGTAATAACTTATCAATTGAGAATATTATCTTTAAGAATTATCAAGATAAAGATGTAAGAGAATATGTTTATGATGTTGATACTATTATTAATCTAGTAGATTTACCTGTTAAGTTAGTGGAATTAAGTACCATCTGGTACAACTTATTTGAAGTTTTTTTGAGATTTTTTCTTAAAAATAAATTGATCCCCCCGAATAAAAAATATTATTCAAAATTAGACTTTTTAGGACTCTCTCGAGATTTAACATTATCATTATACTATGAAAATGGAGAACTATCTGAAGAAGATTATTTTGAATCTCTTTATTATAAATCACCACGAATTATTGATATTGTCAAAGATAAACATATTGAGATAACATCTGTTTTTTCTTATTGTGCAAGTTGCATATCCATCCTTCATGCTAAAGATTTAATTGAAACTCAAGGTATAAGTCTTTTTAAATCGTTTTTAGATAAAATCCAATATAAAGCTAGTAAAGAAGTCTTATCTGCTAAAAGAATTGTTAATTCTGACCATTATAAACATATTTATTCTGCTCTTGAAAAATTAGATCAGCCAGAGTTAATACATCCTAAAATTAGTAGATTGAAATCTATCATTAAAGAAGAGGTTGAAGAATTTAATAATAAAAAAATTCTTATCTTTACCCAATATCGAGAAATGGCTGAATTACTAAAAAGTATTCTAAAAATTGAATTTAAGAATGAACTTAAAATTGAGAAATTTATTGGTCAAACGAGTAAATTAGATGACAAAGGATTCCCTCAGCATTTACAAATAGAGATCTTACAGAAATTCAGAGAAAATGAAGTTGATGTATTGGTAGCCACAAGTGTTGCCGAGGAAGGATTAGATATACCTAACGTAGATGCAATAATCTTTTACGAACCCGTTCCTTCAGAGATTAGGTTAATTCAAAGGAGAGGAAGAACTGGTAGAAATGCTCCGGGGAGATGTTACATTCTTGTAGCAGAAGACACAGTTGATATACCTTATTATCATGTAGCTCGGAGAAAAGAAAATTCTATGAATTCCGTTTTAACTAATCCTAAACAATTGAAAGTAATAGACACATTAGATCGTAAAAAAATTAATTTTAAACTACCTAATTTTAATCGTTCTAAACACGAGTTAATTAAAAATTTCCGGGAAAGAAAAGAAGTGGAAGAACTCATCTTAGCAAATCGTACAATAGAGGATATTCTCACTAAATTAGATAATTTTTGTAATAGTGAGCAATATAAAACCTTCAAGAATTGGGGGGTCACTTTTTATTCTGAATTGATGACATTAGATGAAAATATATTAAGAACAAAAATTTTGAAACAAAAACCAACAAAAATGAAAGTTAATAAACGAAATAAACCCTATTTGAATAAAAATGTAAAAACTTTAATCAATATTGTTAAGTTTTATTGTGAGGATGGAAAATTGGATTATAAAAAATTTCAAGAGCTCGCTAAGGAGGAAGATATTGTAGATCGAAAATTTCACATCCATTTTAATCGAGCTTGTTTCTTAGGATATCTAAAAAAACAGGATGATTATGTTCATTTTGTTATGGATTTTGATTAATCCCAAACTTAGATAAATAAAAACATAAGGAAACTATATAGTCTAAGTCTAAACTCACTTCATCATGAGATTTCTTCTTTTTTATGCTTTTTTAGAAAGAAATAACCCACTACAAAAACTACAATAAGTATCGGTATTATAACCACAGCGGGATTCCCTCCACTTAAGAGAAATAAATAATAAGATATAGTTAAAACTGAAGCGAAAAAAGCAATTACACTTGCATATTGACTTGTGAAGTTTTTTAGGTGATTAAGAGCCATTACAACCCTAAAGTTCGTATTTTTAATGACCTTTAACTCAGATTCATCTAATTCATCTAAAATTTCTGGATTTTCATAATATATCCCAAAACGAGGATCATACTTACCACTTAATTGATCAGTACTAATTAAAAATAGTAAATGATTTTGAATATTGTTTTTCTTAATTTTTAATTCATTATTTAGAAATCCTATAGTTAAATATTCATTTGCCACTGCTTTGATTGTCATATCAATATAAGATTTTAGAATTAAGCGTTCAAGAGCTTTTATTTTTTCTCTTAAAATTTCCGAATACTCACTGATGAATTTTTTAAAATCTTCAAGTATAAACTTAGACATTTGATCGAAATTCCGAGTTTGTCTTTTGAAAACTCGTACTAAGTTATTGAGATCCTTATTTATATTTTTAATTTCTCTCTCAATTTCTTTGGCTCTTTTTTGAACTATTATTATACCTCTCTTAAATTCCTTAATGTCTATGTTATCCTCTACTTTTCTTTCTAAATTTCCTAGAAGTTGACTTAGTTGAATTTTATTGTTATTTATTAAACTTAATAATTGTTCCCGGAAAGAATTATTCTTTAAAACAGTAATCTGATCATTAATCTTTTTAATTTTAATATTAAATTCATTCTGAAAGTTATTTTTTTGCTTAACAAATAGTTCCCTCATTTCAGGAACCATTTTATTAGAATCCTTTGTTTTTCTGGATAATAATCGTATTTCTTCCTCAATTCTATCCTGGGATTGTTTTAAATTCTCGTTGAAATATCTTTCCTTAATTTCAAAATTTTGCTGAATTTTTAAGTAGTTCATAATTTTCTCAATTTCTGTGTGAATTCTTGCATAATATTCCTTTAACTCAATTTTAAGGGAATTAAATTGCTGATTAATGAAATTTTGTACGTTATTAAAGAGATTTAGATTAATTTTTATATTTTCAATTGCAACTTTATTATTTACTAAAATTACATCCAAATTACTTTTAGTTTCAATATTTTCATATCTTTCTTGGTTTATTTGAAGTTCTTTCACTTTATCTGAGAATTTTGCATATAAAATCACTTCAAATTTATTTAAATCTTTAATTCTGTTTTGAAGCTCATACATATTTATGTTTAAAGTGCGATTTCTAATACTCGAGTCATAAAGAGCTAAAATTTTTCCTATTTTTTCTCGATTCTCTTTTAAAAGATGATTTTCAAGATAATTATTAAGTTCTTTATTTCTAAAATAATCTTCAGTATAAATTAATACAGACTTGTTCTCTTCATTAAACTCTGCGTTAATCTTCGAAATATCTATCATACCTTTAATTTTTTTAATAAGAATTTTACACGATAGTTTTAATTCGTCTCTCAAATCGATTAATTTAATATTATTTGTTTTCTTTGTAAGAGTCATTACACTCAATCTATTTGAAATAATATTGTTTATGAATTCATCTTTTAAACTTACTAATTCATTAGTGAAAAAATCGCTGAATTTTTCCCACTGAATTATTTTTAATTTCGATTTTTCTCTAAAATTTTCAATCTCTCTTGAACATTCCTCCAATTTTTTCGAGTAAAGTTTTTCTGATTTATTAAATAAAGAGTGAAGTTTATCGAATGCTGTATCCACATTTTCCACTTTTAAATTTTCTAAGTGAACCAGCTTATTTTTTAATGAAGACAACTCATTTCTCAAGGTACGAATCTCATCTGATATAAAAGTATCAAAATCTTCAATTTTCGCCCTATTTTGTTCTTCAATTACTTTATTTTTTAAAGTCTGGACTTGGTTTGAAATCAAGTCTATAATATTAGTTTCCAAGGATTCTAAACTCTCCTGTAAGTGCCGATAAAGTAAATAAAGTTTTTGTTTATTTCTAATTTCTACTTTTATGATAGAATAGAGTTCTTTAATTTTTTTGATTATTTTGTTTAATAGGAGGTCAGATTGCTTTTTTATAATTTTAAAAGCTTCTTGAAACTGATTTTCGTTGATTTTTTCTTTTGCTTGCTCTTCAATAACAATAATATCACTTTTAATCTTTTCTTCTATTTGTTTAATTTCGCTTAAATTGGTATTAAAAAATTGAAAACCATCAGTATAATAATTAAATTCACCATCAAAAGCAACTTTTATGTTAATCCATTTATCAATAATTTTTTTATGTTTTTTAACGATTTTTTTATCTTGAGTGGTAATCTGTTGTGAAATTTTATATATTACACTGTCATATCTATTAACGTTATGAGATATCGTATATAGATCTTGGATTATTTTATTAAATTTTTCAATATCATATCCCTTTTCAAAGTATTCTCTGAAGATTTTTCTAAATATGTCTAACTTCTTCTCTAAATCCTCGTCAATTATAATAATTCTTTCATTTAAATTTTCTAACAAATACTTTAAATTTATTAATTCTTGCTTCTCTTGAATCTTTCCCCTTAAATATACATCTACTTCACTCAATCTCTTCTGTAAAACAGAATAGATCTTTTTCCATTGAGAGATTTCTGAGCCTAATATTGCTTGAATATTTAAATAATATAATTCTTCATTAAATGAGTTTTCAATATTCTCATTTAAGAAATCCGCTTCCATTAGAGAATCTCTTAAGATAAATTTTAACCTATTCTTCGCATAATCAATTTCATTTATTAAAAGATAACTATCTATTTCTTCTCGTATCTGAGTAGCAGTATTTTTTAACTTTAATGTCATGTTATAAATATCATTCTTTATGTCATCCAATTTTTCTTTTTCTTCATATAGTATCTCAGAGTTAATTTCTGTATCAGAGACGATGATTTCTTTTAGAAGATTATCTACGTAGAAATAATACTTTGCTTTTGTTAAAAATCCTTTTTTAGCCCTAATACTACCTTTAAAGAAATTTCTCCCCACCATATCTCTTATTATTGGAAAGACTTCTTCTTTTAATTTAAGTGGCTCTTGATTTGTTGCTCTATATTTCTTTAAAATATCCGTTAGGGAAACAACGCTTTTTTGATTGATTTGGCTATAAAAATTTTGAAAGAAATTTCTTTTTCCTAAACTCAAATTTCGAAGATAATTATTAAATTCAATTTCTATACTCAATACTTTTAGATTAAAATTGTAGTTGAGATTAATGTATAAAATTACTTCTTCAATATTATTTGAAAGACCAAAAGTAGTTTTTATTTGATTAATGTCAATATAATTTTCCTTTTCTATCTGCTTGAATAGTACATTTTCAATTTCACTAATGAATTTTTTCCATATAAATGAAAAAATAATTACTAATTTTGAAATTTCATTTAATCGTAATGAGTTCCAATTACTTTTATCATTTAATATGTCATTAAATTTATGATTTATAAATCTATAAATCCCTGCAGGATTATAATTTAATAACCAGGAATAAAGTTCAAGAATATAAACAACCCAAAAAGTAGTATCAATATTATCATCATGATCAAAATTAAAACCACCACTTTCTGTTTGCAATTGGTGAAAATATTGAATTTCTTTATCTTTAACTTCCAAGTCCAAATCAAGAAATTTCAAGCAGAGATATCTAAAAACTAATGAAGGACCTCTTTTTCTATCTCCGATAACTGAACGGAATTGTTTTTTGTTGGTTCTAATTTCTATTCCTAAAAGTGTAAATATCTCAATAACATAATAGAGTGTTCGTGCCGGGGAGATTTTTTTACATATATCACAATCCTTATCAAGACAATGCAAAAAAACATTCCCTTTCTTGTGTGAGAGAATAAACTGTCTTATTTCACCTTTAATCAGATTTTGGCCTTCAAATAATAAATATCTTTTTAAAAGTCCTAAATTTTTTAAACTTGAGAGTGCTAGATATGTGGAATAGATATCAGGTATTCGTTGGGAATAGGGAGATAACTTGAAACCAATTTGATTATTTTGACGTAATTCACAGCTTTTAATAAATTGTAATAACTCTTCTTTATTCGCTTTCTTATCTTCTTTAAGGAATTTTCTTAAGAAGAGAAACCAAAATACATTTTCTATAGAAACATTGGATTCTTTTAATAAATTCTGATTATAATGGTTGTAAAACTCAGTTAATTCACGATTTCCGCTATAATAAAAACCCCAAATATCTCTTCTTTTAATATTAACAAAGGATCTAAATGGCTCTTTTTTAAATTTCGTAATATATGGGTAAGCAGATTTCTCTTCCACATTAAGCAACCGACACAATCACCATAATAATAGTTTTCTTTTTTGTTAGTAATGAAAATCTAAACATTTATTTCTATTTAAATATAAATTTAAATGTTCTTATCTGTTAGAAGAATCGAAGAAAAGGGGGTTGATAATCCTAATCCTTAAAAACTCCTTTAGTTCTTTCTCTTTTCTTCTTTCCAGATTTACCCGAGACCTTTTTGTTTAAATACACCAAAATACTAGCAATTATGAGTGGGACAAAGATGATGTAAATAACGATTTGT
>SDBT01007996.1_pt1 | contig 17340 bp, 15 predicted proteins | sample 2277101 | NCBI WGS metagenome assembly SDBT01 (sample SAMN10404973, study PRJNA504765) | marine sediment metagenome | isolation source: marine sediment core GS10_PC15, 103 cmbsf | place: Arctic Ocean: Southern Knipovich Ridge | collected 2010
GATTAAATCAGTTAATTCTTCAATATTAAAGCAATATCTAAAGTCTAGAATTTGTTCAATATTTTAAAAGAAACACCTCTTCAGCAAAATACCAAAGGGCTGGTTATTATCTAGCCCCCCCCCCAGAACGATTATAGAACTTTTTGTATGAGTGAGGAAACTGAAAAAGTATGTCGAAAGTTAGAAGAAGTAATTAGTATCTATTAAAAACTAGAAAAGGATAAAAAAAGAGCAGAAGTATTGGGAAAAAATTCTATTTATGATACACTCTTGCTCTATTTATTGAAAAGTTTAGAACTCTTGATATAAAATATAAAACTGCAATGTTTTTTCGAATTAATATTGCTATCATTCAACTTCTGAAAAATTAGAAAAATTTATCGAATTATTGATACATAATTTTCTCTTGCTGTTGGTAATATATATTGCATATAATAAACAAAAAATGTATCTATAATAGTTACAATCTGGAAATTATCCTTGTTTATGTTCGTGATTAAAAAAATTAGGCGGTTTATGCTCCAAAATAAACGATAAAGTCTCCAAAAATTAAATATCGTTTTTAGGAGAAGTTTTGATTGAATTTCAAAACATTATCTGATCTCGTTTCCTACCTGGCGTTCTTATCCATTTAGTTATATTATCTCCGTTCCTGTTCCCCCCCTCCCCAGAAGCAAAGCATTAAGCATCGATTTGCTGACATATGTTACCTATTCCAATTATTTATATGAATAAATTATCTTTAAAATAAGATATACCATATATTTTTTCAATTTTTTTTATAAATCGTTTAATTGTATTTGTAATTTCCATCTGTAAATAATCATATGCAATCATACCATTTACACGTGTCATTTCCCCCCTTTTTACATAATCCAAATATCTCTTTCTTATTTTAGTGAGAAACTCTAAAGTATAGGGTGTTGGTTTATTGATGGAAATGGCTCTAGATAATGACTCCTCGGGCGTGATGTCAATAAAAAGTACTAAATCTGGTTCTGGAGCAAATTTTTCTATTGTCTTTAACCATTCATCCTCGAGTCTTTCTTCCATTCTATAAATGTAAGTTGTATATGTATATCTATCAGTCATGATTATTCCACCATTATCTAAAAATAATCTTGCATAAGAATCGAGTAAAAATATTCGGTCTGCTGCAAATAACAATGCTTTTACAACAGGAGACATCGGTATTTTTTTTCTAAAACACTCCTCAAGAACTTTACCCGGAGGACTTGTTAATTCAATCATTGGTTTGATTTTATATCCCTCTGCTTTCAATGCTCGTACTACATTTTTACACAATTTAGTTTTTCCAGAATTACTTAAGCCTTCGAGAGATATAATTAAACCTTTATTCATAGGATCATTCCTTTTTAACTAAAATAAATATTTTTTCAATTCTTTTATATCCGAAATAATTACATCACAATAATTCTTTTTTATTTCTTTAATTTTTCCTTTTATTAAATATACAGTCTTCATACCGTAATTTTTTGCACCCTTAATGTCTCTTTCAAAATTATCCCCCACCATTAATATTTTATTGGGAACTACAGAAAGCTTACTAATTATTTTCTTATACATTTTTTTGGATGGTTTTTCTGCACCCACCTCTTCTGATGTAACCACAAAATTAATATAGCGTAATATGCCAAGCCGCTCTAATATTTCATACTGGTCGGTGGTTGTGCCATCTGTCAATATACCAATTTTAATTTCCTTATTTTTTATCGATTTAAATAATCTCTGTAATTCTAAATCTGGCTCTATATGATCCCAGACAAATATTCTGTGAGCAGCAATAAAATTCATCTCAACCTCTTTATTTGGAGATTCTCCTAATTTTTTAAAAACAATATTTAGTATTTTTTCCGAAGAAAAAAGATGATTAATATTTGGTTTATGAAGCTTTTCGTCTACTTCAAAATATGTAGTAACAAAATCTTTTTTGTTCTTTATGTAACCCCGCTTAAATAACTCTTTAGTAACAAATTTTACTCCATTATGCATTAATCTATCTGCTTCGATTAAAGTGCCTCCGATATCAAAAACAATTGCTTTAATATTAATTTTTTCTTCGATTTTCACTACCTCCTTAAATAAATGTATAAATATTAGATATTTAACTACAAAAACGAACTTATTAATTGTGCAGCAGTTAATAAAACACCTACAATTCCAATTATAATAGTCAGCCATAAAATTCTTCTTTGTAAAGTAATATTTTGATTATGCATTACTAATGAAGAAAAATATTCTATAAAGCTATTTAATTTATTTAATTCCCCCTGGAGACAAACAGATAGTTCGTCTATATCGAGCAAATTATGAATATGACGTATAACATGTGCTGCAAATGCGTTATCCGCATAGAATTTTAAACTTGAAGGAAACTGACATTTGGATAATCGGAAAATAACAACTGATAATTCCTTCTGTAGATGAATTATTGCAGTTTCAATCTCTTTTTGATGCTTTGACGCACTCTCTGGTAACTTTATAATTCTAAAGTGAATATCTTCTAGTAGGCTCTTATATAATGCCCTTAGCCCAAGAAGAACTTCCAATATTAAAAGGATATCATAGGCATAGTCAGTCGTTTCAGAGATATCTTTATTTGGATAGTAGCGAACAAATCTTTCTGGATATGCAAACCAAAGTTCATCAATACGACTACTAATATCGTTATTAATGAAGTTTCTTAAGAATTTTATAGAATTTTTTGGCCATGTGTATGGTTTAGACATCCGACAAAAACCAATCAATTGTCTAAAAAAAAGTATTGTTTCCTCATTCACAGGAGCTTTGAGATCAAAACATTCTCCTTTCTTAGAAAATTCAAAGTCAACATATTCGTATTTTTCAAATAATAGGAATTTTCTCATACCCTCCAACGGTTTTAAACTGTAATTAGAAAATATTTTATTCCAATACTGAATAAACAATTGAATAGCATCGTATAACAATTTTCTAGCTAGAGAGCGCCCGTTTCTCATAATACGAACAGCTGAATCAATATCATATTCTTTATCACGATGACAAGGCTTCATTGGACAACGAGCTCCAATTGTCCCACTTTCAAATATTCTGATAGAAATATCGTATGCTTCGAAAGCATCTGTTTTTTCTTCACCAAACTCCTTCAAATAATCACAAACTAATGAGCCATGAAGTTCAAAATATTGCTTATTTAATGGTTCCTTTTCTGGCGTTGGTTTTGATGGGTATCTAAGAACATCCCTACGAAGTATTGTGAAATTAGATGGTGGTTCAGAATTATCCACTTTTGTGAGCAATTGATTCAGCCATTCTCTGTCAGCAGTTAGAGCTGCCATACTATCTTTATTATTCGCAAGAGTATCAAGAGCACAGGCAACTAGGAATGTAGGTTCAATCTTTCGAAACCAAATAATGTCTTTTTTAGATAAGTTAGACAAATTTAACACCTCTCTCCTTAATTGTATTGAAAGAATGTATTTATTGAGATAATATTGAGCTAATCGATGAAAGTATTATTTCGGGTTTGAATTTGCGGAATCGATCTCCTTGAAAATTTTGGATTGTTCCATATCGTTTCATGGGTACAAATGCATGGATTAGGCTTGGAACTGGCTTTGGAATCAAAAACCATCCAATACTTGCAGGAATTTCAGAACCGTATAATTTTTCTTGAGCCAGCCTAAATAACTTAGTAATCGTTAACATAACCTGGATTTTTTCACGTGAAAAATCTTCAAGTTCGTCTATCTTGAAATTTTCTAACATGCAAATTGCAATTAGATTGGGGTGATCATCCATTGATAAACGAATCTCAAAATATGGTTTTGTTTTTGTTCTACAGACCAAAGGCATTTCTAACCAATTGCAAAGGGATATCAAAGGATGAATAGTGGTATAACAATGGAAGTGACAATGATCAACTGATTGACCCATACGCTGGTTAAACACCATACCATGATACATATCTTGAGAGATTTTTTCGGGCAAAATTCTTAATAAATTACGCCTATGGTTAAACCATCGTGAAAAACAGCATTTAAATAGTTTTTGATTACATGTGAGTGCAGAGTCAAAATCTATACTATGGTCTTTTGGAATAATGAGCTCGTTGACCAAATGCCAGCCTGAAGAATTGGAAATTATAAACAATCCATCGTTCCAAAGTCGGAGATGAATATCTAGTTGATCAATAAATTGGTTTACTCTTTTTGAATTAATATAAGCTTTAAGTTCGCTATTAAAAGTAAGATGACAAAATGGGCATTCTTGATCTGTTGACACATCAACGTTTGTTAATCTTTTAAAATATTCATTCTGGTTCCTACAATACTCTTCAAAATCATCCCTTGATTTATAAAAATATCCCTTTACAGACTTAATTGATTGAGCTTCTGTAAGAACACTATTGCGGAATTTGTATCGACGACATTCCCAAGGAATATTTGAATTTACCATATTTGTGTACTTCCATTTATAATCAAACCTGAAGTAGATATTTACAAAACCATTCTAATGAAAATAGAATTGCACGCTTCTGTAATTCTGGTTGTCTTTTATAGGAATGATTACCACCTTCAATTAATTCGAACCATTTATCAGTTTGCACTGCATTATAAGCTTGTTTTCCTTCTTCAACAGGTACTTTTTTGTCATCTCCTGCATGAACGAATGCAATAGGGCATGATATCTCACGGATAGCCTGAATCGCATTATGTTTGGCCATATTATCTAAAAAAGCTGGAGAAAGTAAAAATCCTTTTTCTAATACAAACAATCCATTGTACTTAGGTAATTTCTCAAAATTTTTTTTATATCTTTTCAAAGGAGAGGCTGAGGCTCCCCATAGGCAGATAGCTTTTAGTAAAAACATTTTCGAGGCAGCTAAAACAGAAATATAACTGCCATGACTTTGTCCCAGTAAGCCCAAGGTTCCCTTAGGTACACTTGGCTCTTTTATAACAAATTTATACACTTCAAGCAAATCTTCAATTTCTCGACTTGGAGAAAATTCTTTAAATGATCCACTGCTGTAACCACATCCTCGATAATCGAATAAAATACAAGATAAGCCATGATCAACGAAGATTTCAGCAGTTTCATAGAATAACCGATGGCTCTCTACTCCATCAACTGTAAATCCGTGTGAGAATATTATTGTGGGATCATTATGTGTGGCATTTTGAAAGGTACAAAGACATACATGGATTTCTTCAGCTTCATTTTTTGATTTTACTCTAAAATGTTTTTGTATCATTATATTTATTACTCCAATTTAAATGGTGAAAATTTTGGAAATTCTGCTATTGCTATATTGTTTTTAGATTCTCTAATTTTAAAGATAGTGTCCAATCTAGTTCCATTATTAACATTTTTAGCAACATTTATATATGGACCGATAAAACAATTATTACCTATTATCACTCCCGGTGATATTACGACATGTGGTCCAATAAATGTATTTTCTCCAATTATACTCCCTCTTTTTACCGGAGTAGATTCAATTTCCTTGGGAAGGGCGTGGAGGATTGGCTTCAGATCCGCTCTTGTACTTGCAGTAACGACAAAAACAGACACTATACATTTTCGCTCGATCACACTACGAGAAATTCCGCAAAAATGAAAAACACCAGCCTGTGGTCCGATAACTGCCGCAGTACAATAACAATGATTTCCAACTATTGCACCTTTGGATATAAAGGTGCCTGGTCGTATTAATGAGGAATTTCCAACTAATGCATTTTTTCCAATATATGAAGGACCTTTGATAAATGTGTTAGGCAAAATTTGAGCACCAGATTCTATCACTACTGAACCAGTAATTTCTGAAGAACTAGAGATATTACTATCTTTACTAATATATTTTGGTAGTGATTTCAAAGCATCTTGAACTTGAAAATAGAATCTCCATTTTTCTTCGGGAATACCCGAAATTGGTAAGCCTTCTTCAAATTCTTTCAACCATTTATGTTTATCCAACCATAGGGTAAAGTTGTCCAACTTCATAATTACTCACTTAATAAATACTTCTTAATTTAATATTATCTGTCATTTTAATCACTATTAAACTCAGGATACATTATAAATCTTCATTTTAGGAAATCTTCCAATTTAATCATGAAATATTTTTTGTAAACTCTGTATGGGTTTTCCTAAAGATTAGGAATTGCCTCTTCGGTGCTTCCATAGAAGCTCTCCAGAGTTCTGTCCGGTAACGGTCCTTTTGCCTGAGAGTTTGGATACTTATCCTATCTTGCCTCATTCGACTCCTTTTCTTTCTTGTTTTGATAAAAGAAAGGTCTCTCCTGTTACCTTCATACAGGTTACAGTAGTAAATTTAATAAATTTATAGAATATAAAATATCTATTTACGTTAAATATTTTACGCTATATATTGATATACTACATTTTTATTAAAAATCCTTCTTTTTCTGAAAAATAATTAAAAAAAAACAAAAAGCCCTTCAGCAAAATGCCAAAGGGCTGGAAAGGTCAGGCTCTCCCTATTGGACGCGTTCAGAACTTTTAAGGGAAGTATTACAACTGAAAATATTAGATTAAATCAGTTAATTCTTCAACATTAAAGTAATATCTAAAGATTAGAATTTGTACAATATTTATAAAAAGCCCTTCAGTATTAAGCTAAAGGCTTTAGCTTGAACATAATGTCCTGTTCCTACTGTAAGATATATTTAGAGTGTATAATATTAAATATTTAAAATTATTATATCAAAGGTTTAAATGGTTTCTTATATGCTTCCTTACAATAATGTTGACGAGTGAATTCCTTATTTACATAAATCGGAAAACCCTTTCCTCCTTTTCTTACAAGGTACAACTCTTTTTTAAGTTTTAATTCATTTTCGATGTAGAATCTAGCGAATTCTTTTATTATCCTTCTACCTCTATCAATAAGAATATTATCATCAGGTGAATCTATTTTCATTCTTTTTTTCCCTTTTGGTCTTTTGAATAGATGGGCAATGGCGTTTCTAAACTCATCATAAAAGTAATATCCTAATTTCTTTCCTTTAAGAGGAAGCTCATTGATATCATCCTTTGAAATTGTAAGCTTATTTCTGTTCTTTCGACATACTTTATTAATCCAACCAATAGGGTCTCCATGATTAATATAGAAAATCTGCCAAAAGAAAAGAAAAGACAAATAGTCATTATTCGCGCTGTTAGCCTCTCTAAACAATATTAGAGCTTCTCTCTGCTCATCATTCTCTATTTCTGGAATGGGCGAAATCTCACATTTTATTATTTCTCCGCAAAAGGCAATCTTATGGAAATCAAACATACTACACTTTACTCTTCTTAATACAATATTTTCTGACCTTCCACAACCTCCTAAATATTTTACTTTTGCAAAAGAATTTAGTTGCCAACAAAGTGCACTTATAAATTCAGAAGCAACTATATAAGCATTATCAATTAGTTCAGTTTTTCTTTCATCAGGTATAACAGTTAAAAGTACATCACAATACATCCTATTGTTATTTTGAATTAATTTATATCTAACCCCCTTGTATTCAAAATAAATAACATTCTTCCAAAGTCTTGCACTATTATCAAATCCGATATGCATTAAATAAGCCATTCAATAGAATACTCCTTAAAATTTTCAATTTTTCTAATTTATTTATTTCTATGCAAGTATTAAAAATCTTTCTTTCTTAAATAAAAACCCTTCAGTAAAATGCCACAGGGCTAATTATTTCAAGATTCCCCCAAAGAACGTTTTTTTCAACTAATACTCATTTTAATTTCTCCCATTCAAAATATTTCCTAATGCATTTAATATTGTTTCCGAATTTAAGAATATCATCTGATCTTTTTATCATTTCGATAATTGCCCATACAAGATACATCTCTAATTTTATTATTTTAATTCTATCAGCTTCCCAATCTATTGAATGCCCTCCATGCATAATTTGATTTCTCAAAGGATATATTTCCTCCTTAAAATATTTTTTTTCTTGATACCGGGCTTTTACATCATCAAAAATTGATAGAACTATGTTATCTGCCAAATTATCTGTATGGCTTGTTAAATAATCTGGTCCTACTGACATAAGTGTTTCCAAACTTATAAATAAAGATATCACTTTATCCGTTATATCACTTTCCAATTTTGCCTTTAAATACCAATCTACAGATCTTCTAATCTTTTTTCTTATACTTCCATAATCTTCATTTGAAGAAATCTTATTAAAGTTTTTTAATTGGTAAAATTCCATAAACTGTTTTTCCATATTTTTATCGATTAAAAACTTCTTTTTTGGTAATGAATTTTTTATCCAATCTGATCTTAAAATAGCTATATCTTTTTTATTATTTAAATTATGGATATATAATACATTTAAAATATCACTTTCATTTTCATATTCTGCTACCTCAAAATTCTTTAACTTAACAACTTCTCCCTTTCTGGAGATAGGGGTAGAAGTTTGTAGACATATTTGGCAGATTAAAAAATAGGAAAATATCTGTTTAAATTCAAATGATGCATCTTCAAGTACTTTTGATATTTCACTTGATATTTGATATCCATTAACCTTTACCTCTAAGGCTACATATTCTTTGCATTCATTTATAAACTGTTTTGGGGTTAGAAATTTTTGCTCATCAAGTGCCTCTGTAAAAATTGATTTATAATATTCACGATACTTTGGTATTTTTTCTGGTAATTTTTTAAATAACTTTTCATCAATCTTATTTATTTTTACATTTCCAAACTGGATAAAATCTATATCCTTAAGTTCTATTAAATTATTTATCAAGTATACATTATATTCACTAAAGGAATTATCTAATTTATCTAGCATTTTTGAAAACCCAGAAGATATATCTTCATCTGTCAAGTACTTCTCTAAAGTATCATTAATATTTTTTTGCCTTTTCTTAATTATTTTATATAATTCTTTAGCTAAATACTTCAATAATGCAAAGGCAGATAAATCATTAATCTTATTTTCATATTTGCGCATCTTGTTTAAAACTTTCTCTTTTAAATATAAAGCACCTGCAAAAAAATCATCATTATAAAAAATATCTTTTTCTAAGGAATATATTTTATTTTTATTAGGCTCTATTGTCGACTTAGGTCCTAAAGATTTAAAGAAAATTTTTAGGCCTTTTTCAAAAAATTCATAAGCTTTTTTAAATTCCTGCATAAGCCATATTCCTCAATTCAATATATTAAATAGCAATATATTCTAAAAAATATTTAAAAATTTAACCTATATTTACCGATAATAAGAAAAATGATTTAACTTAAATTTGATTAAAATATTTTAGTTAAATATTTAATTTCATTCGATTATATTATACAACTACTCTTTTGAAAATTCTATTTTTTTGAAAAATATTACAAAAAAGCCCTTCAGCAAAAGGCCAAAGGGCTTGAAAGTCAAGGCTCCCCCTATTGGAAACGTTTGGAACTTTTTGTTGGGGTGAATTTATAGAAGAATTACGAAACACCTATAAACTAAAGGAGTTATTTGATCTTCCTGTTAGTGTTCCAAATAATGTGTAGTTAAATACAAGCCCTTGCTTATCGATAAGTTATACCCCTAGCTTTATTCTAACCATGTATTATATTAAGAATATTATGTTTATCAGATATTATTTTCTTCTGCTTTCTATAACGTTACTATTCTTATCAAAATCAAAGTTTTTTTCTATACTAAAATTACCACTAATGCATCCATGTAATCTTAATACTATCTTAGAAAGAATTTCAGCTTCTTTAGATAATTTTTAAAAATCTTCTTTTTTATATTTAAATGTTTTTGTAGCTTCACCATCTTTGTTCCTATGTAACTTATATCCTGAGGCTTCAGAAAAATCTATCATGGTTTTATTGCTCCAACCAATAAACCACGTACTATGGACAATATTATTTCTACTTTCGATTAATTTTTGAATCCTCGCAAATATATTTTTAATAATTTCTTTCTCATTTTCATTTAATCGAACTGCTTCACCAATAAGCGAATGCAAGATACTTTTCAATGGTTCAGCAGTATGAACTGCCAACATTATATTTGTAAGTTGCTGATTTTTTAGTCCAGAATCATATAGGATAAAAATAATTGCTGTTCGTATGTTAAAGCATACTAGTTCAAAATTAACCAAGAATTTTCCAATGCTAGCATACAATTCATTTGTTTGATTTTTATAAAGTTCGTCTTTCATTTTTTTATCCATAATATCACCAACATTACTTTTTATTATACATAATACCATTAGAGAGTTATTAGACAATCCATAAATACTTTTTAAATATGGTTACAAATGAATGAGTATTACTACATTTATTTTTTTAATCAACTATCTGGTGTTTATATACAACAAAAACATTAAAAATCCTGCTTTTTCTAGAAAATAATCTTAAAAAATAAAAAAGCCCTTCAACAAAATACCAAAGGGCTGGAAATTGTCAAGCTCCCCAGACAGAACGATTTTCGCAACTTTTGTATAAGTGATGAAACTAAAAAAGTGTGTCATAAGTTGGAAGAAGTAATTAGTATCTATTAAGAATTGAAAATGTAATTACTCTGAAAATAAGTCCTACCTTTTAATTCACTTACATTTCCCATAGAATAGAATCAGAATTTTTAGTTGGTGTAAGAACAGAGTATGTTATGAGCGATTGGTCTCAAAGCATAAACCTAAAAAAGTAACAGTAATCGCTGCCAGCGAAAATTGCTTTTGATTGCACATGTGATTTACAAGAATAAGACGTTCTATGTTTCAGGGTATATGATAACTACATTAAAAAATTAAATATCGTTTTGGGAGAGTTAGGGTTGATTTTCAAGACAGTATCTGCCCTATTAGACTTATTCAAGCACGTGGGGCGTAGCAAGTCACTTAGCAAACCTATTACCAATCATAGTTGAGGCCATGCGACAACCTTTAGCACAATAGTCAGACGGAGCGCATTTTAAAACACGTGAACGCTTAATCATCAACTCCTCAGGTGTCATAGTAATTGTTCCATATGAGAAACCATCAGTGGCTGCCATCGCAAAGCAGGGATAGATTTTTCCACACGCACTTACTAACACATAATCACACGCATAGATGCAGTTCCTAGTTTTATTTAAATGGTGAATTTTCAATTTGCCAGTAATAAACTCAGATGGAAGAGAAAAATGAGATACCTGATGCCCGTCGGACACATTCCTCAAGAAGCTCCCAAATAGACCTTGACCGCTCTTGATGGATTTGATACATTGTGACCATTGCTTTTGTGATGCTATATTGGGCTCTGAGGACCAGTATTGATTCCCTGGTTGCTCATCATCGGCTAGGTACTGTATTTTGAGACTGAATCTAGTTTTACGACGTCTTTCTACAAGATTCTCCATTCCACTTTCAGATTCGCTATCGCATTTTTCGGATTGTGCATTTCCCCTTTCACAACGATATTTCCATTCGGTCCATAGCTTTTCCGCAAGATCAATAGCATCAAGATAAGTATCACGAGTAACGAGAAATGTTACCCAAATTTCCCCTACGCCACTATCAAAATAACGCCAGATATTATTCCATGTCTTCGTGACATGGGCTGGTGGGTTTCCTTTAAAAGTCTTTGAGTTGAAGCCATGGAAACTAATCCGAATAGCCGGAAACATCGTTTGCCAATCCCCACTAGGTATATAAACACCATTCGTCGCCAACACAAGAGTTGCTTTAGGCAGGAGTTGCCGTAATCTTCGAATAGCATCGACAAACAATAGATCCTTATAGTGATAGAGTGTGGGTTCGCCTCCCCCTGAAAAAAACACGAAAGAAGGATGCAGCTTTGCTACATTTTCAAGGGCATCAAATGGAAGCATAGCAGCCTCTGCATGTACTCTACGAAATGTGCAGACGCCTAAACAAGGAGGTAAATCGGCTAAATTGCACCTGTTGGTCAAATGCAATTCGAGATTATACACGGATGGTTGTATTTTCATATTAATGCCACGCTCTTTCTGCAATTACTTGTTTGTAAACACTTCGTATTCGCATGTACACTCTTTCCCAAGTGGGAACAGCTTTGACAAGAAGGTTCTGTTCCCATTTGGTAATTTTCTTTATGCTCAAAATTCGATTTATTGCGTTCGCCAATCGCATTTCATAGGCAAAAATATCTGCCCCGATAACTTCCCCGGATTTGGTAATCTTGATAGGGTCTACAAGACAAGCAAGATGAAGTTGTTGCAATTCATTTGAGATAATTTCTGTAGGGCCACCTCGATTTGCTGCTACTACACGAACTCCACATGCCATAGCCTCCAGTAGCACCATGCCTAAAGGCTCTGATACAGAAGGTAAAACAAACACATCAGCGATATTCATTAACAAGCTAACGGTCTCTTGATGACTCCCGCCAAGATCAATTACCTTAACCCATTCTTCTAAACCATGTGCTTGTATCTGATCTAAATAGTTCTGGCGAAGCTGAGGACTACCTCCACCTACAATAAGAGTTGTGACAGGCTCCGCATTTCCCTGATGCGTATAGATAGCGGCTGAACCAATTAAATATTGAATCCCCTTCCACTTGCTAAATTTACCTACGAAGAGTACAATGCGTGTCGTATGCCTCGATAATCCAAACTGTGATAGCACAGACTGTCTTGTGAGTTCTTTGCTATGAAAACATGTTTTATCGACACCATTGCCAACCAACACGATTTTATTCCGAACGACACCATAAAGTTGAATGACATCTTTGGTTACAGCGTTAGAAATACTTAGCACTTTGTCAACTAATCTCGCTGCTGGAGCCACGAATGGTAGTAATCTGCCGTCTTCCTGAAGCATCTTTAGCTCTGTCCCATGAACCTGGGATACTAACGGAATCCATGGTGCTATCAATTGAACAAGTGGGTTCAAGAGAAAGAGATGATGTGTATGAATAATATCAGGCTGTACTCTGTGGATGGCTCGCTCAAGATAACCATAAAAAACTTCGAGGAACTCGGTTAACTGGCTTCTTGTCATATTAATGTAACGAATATATGGGAAAGGCATTCCTGCTGAAAAGGTGGGAATAGGAAAATGCACATCAAAAGCTTTTTGGGGTGAGGCAGCCCCAGTGTCACAAAATACTACCGTATCCACTTTTGAGTTAGGTAACTCCCAAATTGTTCCCTTGAACGGTTTATAGTCGGCGACAAGAAGAGAAATATCATCTCCTGCTGTAATAATTTCTCGGGTTAAATTTTTTACGACCATTCCACTGCCAGTCATTTCGGGAGGAACGGCTATCACCATCAAAATTCTAAGCCTTCCATTGGCTCCTCGCCTGCTTATCCGATTGCGCCATGGAACTTCTTCCAGAGAAGCTATGAGATGATCCTGAGGTGCCTTACCAATTAATCTAATACGTTGCAGTATATCTGGAGTCCTCCCCAATTGTTGCCCCATTTTACATTGTTCCAATGGTATATTTATAATTTACTAGTTTCAGTTTATAGAGATTAATCTTTATAATAAGATTCATACTCGATGATTTGACGCAACCTGTCAAAACTCACCATTCCTTTCTGAAAATCAGGTGGATAGATCGCTATGATCAATCTATCACAAAAATTCCCCTTCCTAGACTCTGCAATAAATGATTTGATTATTTTACGGATCAATTCTTCCCGGGTTAGCTTAAGACGACTGAAAGCAGAACCAAGAATTCCACAACAGAGTAAATGTGATACATCACCATATTCTTTTATGTCTTCCCATATCTTTGTCAGCGCAAACTGGAAATCTTCAAGCTCAGCTTTACAACCCACACCTTTCTCATTCAATGTCATGAAAGCGACCAGATAAGCGCGTTTTCCTTTATCTCCGACAACTTTTGCTACTGTTCCAACAGGATAAAGTAATCTCTTGCCGGCTTTCTTTTTTTCTTCTGGAAGATCCTTATATGGAATATTCTTTAATGATGACTCGATTTGGATATCTAACAACGAAGGTGTATCATTAAAAAAGAGTTTGGTAAATTGACCCTGTGTACTGTTAGGAGAAACTGTCTCTTTACTCGTATCGAAAGTACGAGTAGTACCCATTATATATGATGCATCAACGGCAAACATATCAATTACACGGATTTCAATAAATGAATCTGTATCACGGATTTTTGCAGAAATGGATAGCTTAGGCCACGCATGAATCAATCCGGTAATGATGCCAATTATAAGAAACACCCACCAGTAACTTTTGAGATTGTTAGAAGAGACTGGATAAAAGAAATCAGTAGCTTCAAGAAATAACCATATCGCCCCATATACCTGAAGTAGTGCAGCTGCGAATCGCTTAGTAGAGAACTGTTGCAGAATACCATATATCTTTCCGATGAAATAATTCATGTTTTGTTCCTTTCGTCAGTTGATCTTAGATACAAGTAAATCTGTTCCTCGAACCTTTACTAACAATGAAAAATCAAACAGATCACGTTGGGTCGCCAAAACGATGTCGCTAGGGGGAAAGTACGAACGTTCCCCGCTCAGCGTCACCTCTGTGAAAGTCTCGCGAAACAGAGACTGAATGAATTTAAAATGTGAATACTTCGTCCCTATTAGTAAATGTTCAAGGTAATCGGCGCATGCAGTATCCTCAATTGAGGAATAATTACCATCAATTCCCATTGCCACTAATGTAACAGGAATATCTTTCGCCGAAACGGCTTCTTTAATCACCCTCGCAGTTGCTCTGGCAGTTACAAAGCTACCAAGTAGTAAAGTCTTTGAGTGTCTCGATGCTGCGATCGCCCCTCGTGTGCCTGCACTCGTTCTCAAGACAGCTGTCCGACCTTTAATACCTACTCGTCCCCGCTTCATTATCTCAGTTGGCGAATTCCCTAAATCAAATCCACAAGGCATTTGCCCGTTTTCTTCGCCAATGAGCAAGTAAACATACTCTTTTGCCAAGCTTCGGGCAGACTCAATGTCATCAACCAGAATCATTTCTTTTAGCCCATATTGGAATAGTACGGCAATTGTTGTGAAGGATCGGAAAACGTCTATCAAAACCGTAATTCCAGAGGCATTCTGGGCACCAGCGAGGAGGTTCGCTCTTATAATTTTCATTTTTTCGCTCCTTTAAGAATTACATCCCAAATTGTATTATTCCTGTTTAAAACAAAACATCCCATATTAAGTAATTCAGTGGCACAGCCACTTGGAAATTAGACAAAGCTTGTTAAAAAGTCAAGAATAAAATAAGTGGAGTATCAAAAGAGCCGTGTTGACGCTTCAAAAAATCAAAAAACGCAACGAGCCTAAACCTTTTAAATTATTTGACTTACTTACCATCTAACGACCAAGCTCACCTGCCACTATGGAGCGGAGCGGAATAACGGCAGGTGTAGCGCCTTGTTGGGCGATTTTCTCATTCTTTTTTCTTTTACTCTTTTGTTGCTGAGTTAAACCGAACCAATTTTCCCCAGTTAATTTCGACGTTGTCGTTACAAAATTCGATAGCAAACTCTTTTGTGAATTTATTTATCATTTGTGAATATGATTTTACAGAGTCGTCGTTTTTTTCTTTCGCTTTATGACCAAGCGGTTCAATGATTTCAATGTAAAGGTTAGACTCCCCTAAGATAAACTCCCAAAATTTTTGTCCACAATACTTGAAATAATCTCCTTCTAATAAATTCGACGTTAACTTCAAAAATCCTTCTTTTTTATAAAAATAATTCAAAAAAAACAAAAAGTCCTTCAGTAAAAGCTAAAGGGCTGGAAATGGTCAGGCTCCCCAGACAGAACGATTATAGAACTTTTTGTATAAGTGATGAGACTGAAAAGATATATCAAAAGTTAGAAGAAATAATTATTATCGGTTGAAAACAAAAAATACTAAAGAAGGATTTTAAATCTATCAATAAAATACACTTATTTAGCTTATTTAAACTTGCTCCTATATTAATTGCGCAAGTAGTTTTCACACTCCGGATTTTTGGTTAATTAGTGCGATCATTTGCATCGGTTTATCCTTTTATCTGACCCCATTATTTCTCTAAAATTTTTCTTTTTCTTTTAGAACTATCGCATAACGAGATGCGGATAAAAGAAGTTACCGAAGGCAATTTGGGGAAAGCTTAGAGAAACCTTTTATCCGCTGTTAGGCGATGTAGCCACAGCTATTTAAACCCAATTTATTCAAAGCTACAGAAGATAATAAAAATCCATATCTAACTTTTTTCTCCTTGAAGAATGTTTGAGAATCCATATAACAACTTACAGCTTCTTCTAAAAAACCTAATTTCCTATTGATATCGCCTATACCTTTGGTTACATAAGCCATCCCTCTTTGGTCCTTTAACTCTTTAAATATTTTAAGCGCCTTGTTATAGCTGCCCATTGCAGTTTCAAAATTCGCATATCTTAAATACATATCACCCAAGGTCTTATATGTATAAGCCTCTCCTATTTTAAACTTTATCTTTTTAAATATAAACAAAGCCATGGTCAAATGATCAATGGATTCATTATATACTCCCATAATACCCAAATTTTCACCGTATCCTTTTAGAGCATAACCAAGGCCTCGCATATCTTTAATTTCTTCGGCAATTCTTTTTGAAATATTAAATAACCTCAAACTCTCCTTTATATTGCTACAGTTTTTGTACATTTGGGCCATCCCTTCATAAGCCCAAACAATTCCCCTATAATCCTTTAACAAATTAAAGATATTAAGAGCATCAAGATGTTGCGTAAAGGAAAGTATGTAATTTCCCATGATCCTTGTCGTTTCTGCCATTCCTGCCAATGAATACGCAACGCAACGATAATCTTTGATAGTTAATGAAGCTCTATAGGCCTCTTTTAATAAATCTATCGAGCTTATGTAGTCACACTGCTGTCTAAAAAGATTAGCAGTAGCCCAGTTTGTCCAATTCATTCCTGAAAGGTTTTTTGTTTCCTGAAAAAAATCCTGCGCAGACTTATACTCTTGAATTGCTTTATCAATTTGACCCAATCTACGATAGCATTCTGCTACCCCCTTAGATGCATGACCCGCTGCATCAATGTCTCTTTTAGAAAGAGCAATATTCTTTGCTAACAAGCATTCTTGTAGTGCTATGTCATATGGTAAATCTGGCTTTAAATCCGCTTTTATGTTGTCAAATTCCATGATTAAGATTTTCTTCATAGCTACTCCTTTGTCTATGGAATGTTCAGGAATAATATTTCATCTTGCTTTAGCTTATTTTCAGAGAGCTTAGCAATAAGATGATCACTATTTTTAAATAAATTAATTAACCTTTCCTGTTCACTGTTTGAGCCATTTGTCATAGCTATTCCTATTTTTGTTCTTCTCATGCCCCACAGG
>SDBT01007997.1_pt1 | contig 17339 bp, 11 predicted proteins | sample 2277101 | NCBI WGS metagenome assembly SDBT01 (sample SAMN10404973, study PRJNA504765) | marine sediment metagenome | isolation source: marine sediment core GS10_PC15, 103 cmbsf | place: Arctic Ocean: Southern Knipovich Ridge | collected 2010
TCCCCAGCCCAAAGAGCATCAGCGCCGGGATAAGATACACGAAGCTGGGCAGGGTCTGCATGCCGTCCAGGATTGGCCGTAATATCCTCTCAAAGTGGTCGCTCTTGGCGGCGGCAATCCCGACAGGGATTCCCATGACCACGCACAGCAAAGTTGCCGTGAGGGTAATGGCCAGTGTTACCATGGCCAGCTCAATCAGCCCCATGAAACTCATGAATACGATGAACAGCATGGCTATCACGCCGAACCATAAATTTACCATCCGCCAGCTAATCAATCCTGTGGCCACAATCACCAACCACCAGGGGAGCCACTCCAGAAAGTTCCGGAAAGGGACTAAAATGCCCAGCACTATGGTTCTGACGACGATGAAGAAGGGCTCCCAGGTTATCACCACCCAGTCCACCAGCCCATCAATCCACTTGATGACCTCCCATCCAATGACCCACTGTTCTGGAAAATCAAACATAGTCTATCCTCTTATCTAATCGTCTGTCTTGAATATCACGGGTAGGGCAGTGTCAGGCGCAATGACTTCTTTCAGTATCACTTTCCGTCATTAGCCCCGTCGTCCGATTGCAGCGCCACAATCAGCGCCGTTCTGGTGACCATCCCCTGCAAGCGCCACGCCTCATCGAGAACAGCCACCGGAATGTTACACTCCGCTACCATCTGCAGGCAGTGCTCAAGGGTCGCATTGGGCAAAGCTGTAGGGCAGTCCTGCTCGGCTATTTCGCCCGCTTTTACCGGTCCGTTATCTCTGGCCGCGATGGCTTGTGCCTTGGTTAAGGCGCCTTTGAATATGCCGGTGCTATCCACGACGAAGGCAAAGTCGGCTTCTTTTTTCTCCATTTCCCCAATGGCTGCCGCAACCGGTCGTTCTTCTGTGATGACTACCAGGGGTTCCTCTATGATATTGCGAACCGGCAGCACTTTGCCACGAGGCACGTCTTTAACGAACTCGCGTACATAGTCATCCGATGGGTTGGTAACGATTTCCTCTGGGGTACCCAGCTGGACTATCTCTCCATCACGCATGATGGCGACACGGTCGCCCAGGGTGAGAGCCTCAAGGAGGTCGTGAGTGATAAAAATCACGGTTTTTTTCAACTGCTGGCGCAGATTTATAAACTCTTCCTGCATCTGGCGGCGGATGAGCGGGTCAAGGGCGCTGAAAGGCTCGTCCATAAGCAGGAGCTCTGAACCTATCGCCAGGGCGCGAGCAAAGCCCACCCGCTGTTGCATGCCCCCGCTAAGCTCATTGATGCGGCTCTTCTCCCAGCCTTTCAAGCCCACCAGTTCTATCGCCTCCTGCGACTTTTTATACCGTGTCTCTTTTTTCTCTCCCCGCACTTCCAGACCGAAGGTGACATTGTCAAAAACCGAACGATGGGGTAAAAGGCCGAAGCTCTGAAATACCATGCTTAAGCGGTGCCGGCGCAGCTCCCTGAGTTCCTGGTCATTCATCTTGGCGATATCGGTATCGTCAATGTAGATAGAACCCCGGGTCGGTTCCATGAGGCGATTGATACAACGCACCAGTGTGGATTTGCCACTTCCGGAAAGCCCCATAACAACGAAAATCTCGTTTTCCTGAACTTCAAAGGAGACATTACGGATGGCGATAACGTGGCCGGTCTGTTCCATTACCTCCTGCTTGGAGGCACCGCTTTCGATTAAATCAAATACGCTCTCCGGAGCGGGGCCGAAGATTTTCCATAAATTCTGGCAACATATTTTCTTGTTGTTTTCAGTCATAATTACTAAAAGTACTCCAAGATAAAAAACGGTGAAAAATTGATGAATACCAGACGGCTAAAATAGCACTGAGCTAAACGCCGATAAGAAAGAAGAAGCGTAAACTACTACGGAATAGATTGCATCACCATATTCACTTTCTGATAGCACAGTTTCTCTTCATTCCCCTTCTTTTGTCCTCAACAATCCTGTGCTTATTTTTACTCCTTTACGCAAAAACTCGATGTAATTTATCAGATAAAAGGCCAGCAAGTCAAAGCCGTTGATTCAAAATAAGGTGGTAATCAATGTTCGGGGATGGTCTTATATACACCGATACGGTTTTCATACTGACATATTCGCCGTAATGCTCCCATATCCTCCCAAATACTTGCATATTCTTTCAAGTTGAACGCGGGCTGTTTAATCTAGCATTTTGAGTTGTTTTTTGACAAACTTATTTGTTTGATTTCACCAATGCATCCGCAGTCTCATTGAGTACAAAAAATGGGCTAAATTTTCAACAGTACCGGCTGCACCCGTTATAATTGAATGGATGAGAGGTGCTTAATACCAGGCTGCGATGTGAGTGCTCAGAGCACTGGCTTCCATGATTACTACCCATGATAGTCTTTGATTAACAAAAGCAAGATGGGAGAATATTCAGGGGCAAGAGTTAAAGCGGGAAACAGAAAATGGCTCGGTTGGAATTGATGCAGCGCTGCCGGATATCAATTCTGTTACCAGGCGTCCAGTTACCGGACTGAGCAAAATGCCTTTCGTCCAGTGACCGGTTGCCAGATAAACGCCGTTCCAGCCGGGAACCTCGCCGATTATGGGCAGTCCGTCAGCAGCGAGCGGTCTGAGGCAAGCTGTCTGCAATACAACTTCGGCTTCGATTAACGAAGGCACCATGGTCACCAGGCTATCTATCAGTTTGTCTCTGCCGGCTGTCGAGGGTTCTTCGTCAAAACCGGCATCTTCATGAGTGGCACCATGGTAGATAAGTGCATCCTGTCTGGTGGTGGTAATGTAGTTGGTGTCCCAGGCAAGTGCAGTGGCAAAAGGTGGTCCGGAAGCCCGAACTCTCAGCGTCTGCCCTTTTTGCGGCCTGACGGGTACGGGAACACCCAGAGACGAAGCGGCCAGCCCTGCCCATGGCCCCATGGCCAGAACCGCGCAATCGCAGGCAGTATCACCTGACGACAGCTGGACAGCGGTTAACCTGGCGCCCGTTCTTTTCAGGCCGGTGAACCGTCCATTGCGGATTTCAGCACCATATTTTTCGGCGGCCTGAGCCAAGGCCAAAACGTATCGGTAGCTGTCCAGTTCTCCCGCATCCTCGCTGCAGGCCGCCCCTATTATCTCAGGGGAAATCCGGCTATCTATTAAGTGGACGGCATCACCATTTAACCACTGTATTTTAAATCCTTGCAGTTGCAGCATTTCGACTCTGTTCTTGATTTCCTGTGCTTCAGCCCGGGTAAATGCCAGCGTGAGAATTGCTGACTGGCGAAAATAATAATCGATCCCTGACTCTGCTAACAGTTGTTGATAGAGCTCTTTGTGTAGTTGAAAACTTTTTGTGGTCAGAGGCAGCATGATTTCCACGTGTTCTGGAATCGCCACCTGTGGGTTGAGAATACCCGGGGCATAGCCCGAAGCATGGGCCCCGATGCTGTCTTGTTCCACAACAACAACTTTCACGCCTTCCCTGCTTAAGAAATATGCAATGGCGCATCCGATAGCGCCGGCGCCTATGATGATTACGTCAGCTTTTTTGGCTGCCATATCAATACTTCATCTCCAGGCATTTTATGGTGGTTATCTGGCACCAGATATAAATCTATCTATCTCGTCGGCGGAAGGCATTGAAGTCTGTGCTCCTTTGACAGTGACTGAGAGTGCTGCAGCTGCTGACGCTCTTCGCAGCGACTCGGGCACTGACATTCTCAATGACAGTGAACCGGCCAGAACACCGCAGAAACAGTCTCCGGCACCAACAGTATCCACGGGTTCGACCGGAAACGCTGCTTGATAATATGAACCTTTATCTGAGATGAGAAGCGACCCCTTTTCCCCAAGAGTGACAATGACATTTCCTATGCCCCAACTTAAGAGTTTCCGGGCGAGAGTATCAGCGTCACCCTGGCCAGTCAGCGCCTCGAGTTCGGACTGATTACAAATGAGGAAATCAACCGATGCCAGGGTTTCTCTCGATGGTTTTTTCTGCCAGGCTGGGGCCACATTCCATATAACCAGCAGCTTTCGTGTTTTACATTCCTGAATCACCGTCTCGGTAGTTTCCTGCGGGATTTCGTTCTGGACAAGGCTTATCTTTGTTTCTTCCTCTGGATATTCGGGGATGACAATGTCATTAGTGGTGAATTTAAAATTGGCGCCCGGGGCAACGGCAATGAGATTTCTCCCCTTTGCATCTACCATAATCTGGGCAATGCCGGAGTGAATCCCGGCTTTCACAATGATATTCCGTATGGAAACACCGGCGCTTTTCAGGCTTTTTATCTGTTCCCTGCCAAGGGAATCATCACCAACACAGCCACACATCTCAACCGTGGCTCCGGCCCGTGCTGCAGCTACGGCCTGGTTTGCCCCCTTACCACCAGGAAATGACTGGAATTTGCCACCAGTAACTGTTTCTCCAGGAGACGGGAGAGAATCAACGTAAGTTACCAGGTCGGTATTGATGCTACCAAAAACCAATATTTTCCCCATTGTTTTTCTTCCCACGTCTGTCCCGCGCTCCATTCTACATGAGCGGTTTTACCGAGACAATATGTGGCCGATCAGGCTCCCTAATGAAACGCTCCGCTAGTTTGTGTGATTCGACAATTCAGGGGGATTGTAAACGATTGCATGAGTCACATTTTATACGGATAAAGCGTATAAATCTTATTAAGCTGGATATATTAGGTCCAGACAGGGGGCGGTATTCCTCCAATATCGCTAACAACGTCGATTATTGCCGGCTGGTCCTTGGCCAGAGACTCATGCAGCGCCGCTTTTAATTCGTCCGGTCTTCTCACCCGTATACCAGAGCAGCCCATAGCTTTGGCTACCCTGGAGAAGTCGACATCGGTAAATTGCCATATTTCATCTGGATTGCCACTACTGCCGGAGTATACTTTTTCGGCACTTTTTTTCACCTGATTCAGGGAATGGTTATTATTCACTATGGTTAAGACATTAATACCATATCGGCGGGCTGTTTCCAGTTCTGCCAGGTGATACCAGAATCCTCCATCCCCGGTGAAGCATATTACAGGCCTGTCAGGTAGAGCACATTTAGCGCCCAGTGCCGCTGGAAAGGCCCATCCCAGAGAGCCAGCACACCGTATATATGTTTGTCCGGTGTGTTTTAGATCTATCATGGTGCCGGTCCAGATTGCGGAATGACCGGTGTCTGAAACTAAAATAGCGTCTTCTGGAAGGAAGTCCGTAATCTCCCGGCACAGGCGCTCGGGTCGGATAGGCACCTTGTTGGCGTTGTACATTTGCTTAATCTGGCCTTGCCATTCTTTCTGGTACTGATTTAGGCGCTGAAGCCAGTCCTTCCTCGGCTCGACAGGCTCTGTGGTCTCAATCAAGCAACGTAGTGTTACTTTAGCATCTCCGACAATGCCCACCTTTGCCGGATAGTTTCTGCCAAGTTCTAAGGGGTCGATATCCATCTGAATAATAGCGGTGCCGGAACGGGGAATTTTCCAGTCATTGGTGACCTGGCTGCCGGTGCGACTACCGATGAATAGCACCAGGTCTGCTTCGGAAACAGCCCGGTTCGCGCACTGAGCGGAATACGACCCTACCACGCCAACCGCAAGCGGGTGGTCATCTCGAATCGTTCCCTTACCGTTTAGCGAGGTCGCTACCGGGATTGAGAGTCTTTCCGCAAACTCAACTAATTCAGTACCAGCCTGGGAGGCTTTTACGCCTCCGCCCGCCACTATGATTGGCCTCTGTGACTGACCAAGGACTTTGGCCGCTTGCCGGATTAACTCTCGCTCTGGCTCCGGTCTAAAGACGGGATAGTGGCTGTACTGTTCTTCAATTACAACTTCTAGATCAGCCCTTTGCTCCATGATTATTTCACCTCTAACCCCTTGAAATTCCAGATGAACCGGTCCCGGCGGTCCGGAAACTGTTTCTCTGAAAGCCTGACGAAGGAGCAGAGGTAATTGCTCGGCTGAATCGACGGTGGCATTGAACTTGGTGACCGCGTCAAACATGGATTTATGCTCGATTTCTTGATAAGCGTGCCGGTATCTGTATAGAGAGCTTCGGCGACCGGTAATGGCAATTACGGGGGACAAACCAAGATAGGCATCCTGGAGCCCTGCCGCCAAATTGGCGGCGCCAACGGATTGTGCCATGCAAATTCCTGGCTTACGCGAGACGCGTGCATACCCATCCGCCATATAGGCAGCTGCCTTTTCACTGTGAGTCAATATCCGCTTTATACCGTGCTTTTCCATTTCCATCAGACCTTCGTGAAGGATGGCTGGAACAAAGAAAACATGAGACACGCCATATCCCTGGAAGATTTCAGCGATGTATTGTGCACCACTCATCATGACCATGTGAATTCCCGTCCTTTATGTTTGTTTAAATGAAGTTGGGCCGCTAGCGTATTCTATATCAGCTTGTATTATCAAGTAAATTGTAACCGTTGTCCATGGGCTAAAGGGAGTTTCAGGGAACACAAATATATTCGTAACCTTACTTTGGTACCGGGAAAAGGCGAAAAAAAGTCGAAAGATATTGACAATTGTCATATTTATCTTATATAATAATGCCAATTGACCACCCGATATGCCGTGTTATATAAATGGTGAGATAAATACCCGGTGTTGGCTATATTGAATTGGTTTACTTACGAGCCTGAATTGGTTTAGAATGGTTAATTATCACCGGAGATTAATTCAAAACTGCACCAAAGTAGGAAATTGCAAGTTGCTAAATACTAAAGTCATAAAGCGAAGCGCTTGATGAAAATACTGGTTACCGGGGCCGCTGGCTATATCGGCTCAATACTCGTTCCCCGATTATTACAGAATGGACATAAAGTCACGGCGTTGGACAATTTTATGTACAACCCGTCCTCATTGCTGGACTGCTGTTACGATGATAATTTGGATATTGTTCGCGGAGATGCCCGTGATAAAGGTTTGCTTGAAGAGTGTCTAAAAGATGTGGCTGCAGTTATTCCGCTGGCCTGCCTTACTGGCGCCCCACTTTGTGACGCAGACCCGGTCGGTGCGCGGACGACGAATTTTGATGCGGTGAAAATGATTTTGGAGCTGCGCAGCCGAGAACAAATGGTCATCTTTCCCACTACCAACAGCGGCTATGGCGTAGGGCAGAAAGGTGTTTACTGTACTGAGGAAACCCCTCTTAATCCTGTTTCGCTATACGGACGTCTTAAGGCGGAGATAGAAAAGACCCTTCTGGATTCCGGAAATTGCATTACGCTGCGACTGGCCACCGCGTTTGGTATCAGCCCCCGCATGCGCCTGGACCTGCTGGTTAATGACTTCACCTACCGTGCCGTCACTGATGGCTTTGTGGTTCTCTTTGAAGCCCATTTCAAACGTAACTATATCCATGTCAGAGACATTGCCAAGGCATTCCTCCACTGCCTGGAAAATTTCGATGAAATGAAGAATGAGCCCTATAATGTGGGTTTGAGTGATGCCAATCTCAGCAAAATGGAACTTTGTGAGGAAATTAAAAGGCAGGTGCCCGGCTTCTATTTCACTGAATCTGAAATTGGGAAAGACCCGGACAAAAGGGATTATATTGTGAGCAATGCCAAAATCGAAAAGACGGGTTTCAAACCGGATGTTTCCCTGCCGCAGGGAATAGCCGAATTGATAAAAGGCTATCGGGTAATACGTAAAAATCAGTATTCAAATGTCTGAGGACAAGCAATGATAATCAGCAGAACTCCATTCCGGATTTCTTTTTTCGGTGGCGGCACCGACTATCCGGTCTGGTTTGAGAAGTATGGTGGGGCGGTGCTCGGCACCACCATTGACAAATACTGCTATATAACCTGCCGTTATCTGCCGGAATTCTTTGAACACAAGTACCGGATTGTTTACTCTCAGATTGAAAATGTGCGTGACATCGATGAAATCAGTCATCCGGCAGTCAGGGAATCACTAAAATTTATGGACATTAAGGAAGGCGTGGAGACTCATCATGATGGCGACCTGCCAGCGAGAACGGGGCTGGGCTCCAGCTCTGCCTTTACTGTTGGGCTGGTCCATGCGCTCTACGGTCTGAAGAGAATAATGCCCTCCAAGATGCAGATGGCGAAAGACGCCATACATATTGAGCAGAAGATGATAGGGGAGAGCGTGGGCTGTCAGGACCAGGTACTGGTGGCATTCGGCGGACTGAAACGGGCTGATTTCAATAACGGGAGTTCTATTGACATCAGGCCCATTATGATGAAGGCGGAGCGCTACGAGGCGCTGCAGGACCATATGATGCTTTTCTTTACCGGTTTTTCCCGGATAGCGTCAACGGTGGCCGAGGTGCAAATTAAGGAGACACCAAATCGCGTTCAGGAACTGACTCAGATGCAGCTCATGGTCGGTGAAGCCATAAAAATACTCAACTCGGAAACGGACCTGCTCGACTTCGGTAGATTGCTTAACGAAAGCTGGCAGCTGAAGCGCCGTCTGACGGATAAGATTACCACGCCGGAAATTGATGAGATTTATGAGACAGCAATGAGGGCCGGTGCCGTGGGCGGAAAGCTGCTGGGGGCTGGAGGTGGCGGCTTTATTCTGGTTTTCGTCAGCCCGGAACTGCGTGCCAGAGTGAAAGAAAGCCTGCGTGGTCTTTTGCACGTGCCCTTCCGATTCGAAAGTGGGGGCAGCCAGATCATTTTCTACGAACCAGACGGTGCTTACCAGAACTCAAACAATATGACGTAAAGTACGATGAATTAAGGGAGCTTTCATGAACAATGGAAAAATGGCTGAGTTAGAAGCAAAGGCGGGATATATTCGCCGTCAAATCCTGGATATGTGCGTGGAGGCCGAAACCGGCCATGTTACCTCATCCTTTTCCTGTACCGAAATCCTGGTAGCCCTCTACTACGGCGGCATACTTCGCCACGATCCGGCCAATCCGGCATGGGAGGCGCGGGACAGGTTCATTCTGAGCAAGGGACAGGCCAGTCCGCTGCTCTATGTAACACTGGCCAATGCCGGCTTTTTCCCGGAAAGTGAGCTGGGCCGGTTCTGCAAGGCTGATGGCAAGTTTGGCGTCCACCTGCAATGCGATGTCCCGGGAGCGGAAATCACCGCGGGTTCGCTGGGGCACGGCCTGGGCATCGCTGCCGGAATGGCCTATGCCGCCAGGATGGATAACAAAAATTATCTGGTATTCACCCTTCTCGGCGACGGGGAGTGTCATGAGGGTTCGGTATGGGAATCAGCCATGTTTGCCGGCCATCATCAATTGAACAACCTGATTGCCATCGTCGACCGGAACCAGCTCTGCGTGACTGATTTTACCGAAAGCTGTATGCGACTCAATCCACTGGACAAGAAATGGGAGGCCTTTGGCTGGGAGACAGTCATTATTGACGGGCATTCCTTCCCTGACATCTTCTCGGTGCTTGATGAAGTTCATTCCAAGCAACGCAATGGTCCGCTGATGGTCATTGCCAACACCGTGAAAGGGAAGGGCGTCTCATTCCTGGAAAATGAAGCGCTCTGGCACGGCCTCGCGCCCAAGGGTGAACTTGCCGAAAAAGCCAAGATGGAGCTTAGCAAAGGAGAGGGTAGAGCACGTGAATAGTAAATCAATGCGAGATGCGTTTTTCGACCGGCTTTATGAAATAGCCAGGGGTGACCGGAATGTAATGCTGGTCAGTGCGGATATGGGTGCCCCCAGCCTGGACAAATTCAGAGAGGATCTGGGCGGCCAGTATCTCTGCGTTGGCATTGCCGAGCAAAGTATGATTACGGTGGCTACCGGGCTGGCCCTGAGCGGTAAAAAGGTCTATACATATGCTATTATGCCCTTCGCTACCTTGCGCTGCTACGAAATCACCAGGGTTGACCTGAGCATGATGAACCTGCCGGTGACCATTATTGGCGTTGGCGCCGGATTCAGCTACGATGATTCCGGTCCCACCCACCATTCCACCGAGGACATATCAGCGATGCGCGCCCTGCCCAATATGACCGTACTCAATGCATCGGACAGCGTTATGGCGGCGGCATTTGCGGGGCTGTCATATCAGATACCCGGCCCCAGTTACGTACGGCTGGATAGGCAGGTGCTTCCCACCATTTATGACCAGGACACCGATTTCTCCGAAGGGTCGATCCAGCACAGGCCAGGCAAGGACGTTACCATTATTGCCACCGGGAATATGGTGCATAGCGCTTTTGAAATCTCCAATAAGCTGGAAGAGCAGTCAATATATGCCGGTGTTATTGACTTATATCGATTGAAACCACTTAATGCCCAATCGCTTCTCAAGCAAATCGGAAATTCAGAAAAAATAGTCACGATTGAAGAACACTTTCTTGATGGCGGCATGGGTAGTGCCGTAGCCGAAGTGCTGGTTGATAATGATCGCGCAATTCCTGTTAAGCGTTTCGGTATTCAGGACAAGTATTACTACACGTATGGAGGCAGGAGCCACATCCAGTCTGTATGTGGTCTTGATGTGAATACGGTAACCCAGGCAGTTTTAGAGTGGCTGAAAGTGCCGGTCAAACATTAGTACAAGTAATGATGGTTGTATTTTACGATGAAACAGACATTGGATTTATTACTAATCAATCCCGGAGCCCGCTCCTGGATGTTAGGCCAGCTTGGCTCTTCCCTGTCCGGGATTGAGCCCCCCCTCTGGTGCGCGGTAACTGCTGCGTTTATCCGGGAACATGGCTACTCAGTCGGAATCATCGATGCGGAAGCGGAAAACCTGAGCCCGGAGCAGACCGCAGACAGAATTGCAGAACTTAACCCGCGGCTGGCCGGCATCGTGGTGCTGGGGGCAAACCCCTCCGCCTCCTCTACCCCGAAGATGACCGCTTCGGGAGAGGTGGCGGCGGCGCTGAAAGAAAAAGCCCCGCACATCGAGATTTTCTTCAGCGGAATTCATCCCTCAGCGCTGCCCGAACGAACGCTTGATGAAGAATCGGCCGATTTTGTTTGCCAGGGCGAAGCTCTCCACACCATCCGCCATCTTCTGGAAGTGCTGAAAAGCGGTAACGAACGGAATGGAGACATCCCCGGGCTATGGTATCGCCAGAATGGCAGGGTGCTCTCAAATCCCCCGCCCCCCCTCGTTGACCTTGAGGAATTGCCATCGGCGGCCTGGGACCTGCTGCCAATGGATAAATACCGTGCCCATAACTGGCACTGCTTCGGCGCCATGGAAAAGAGACAGCCGTATGCCGTTATCTATACCAGTCTTGGCTGCCCCTACAACTGCAATTACTGCAATATTCACGCGCTGTACGACGGAAAACCGAACATCCGCTTCCGCAGCCCGGAAAAAGTGGTCGAAGAGATTGGCTTCCTGGCGAAGAATTATCATATCAGAAGTCTCAAGATAATTGACGAACTGTTCGCCCTCCGTGAGGAACGGGTCAATCATATCTGCGACCTCATCATTGCCGGTGAATATGACATCAACATCTGGTGCTATGCCAGGGTAGATACGGTTACCGAGAGTATGCTCCGGAAAATGAAACAGGCCGGCATCAACTGGGTGTGCTATGGCTTCGAATCCGCCAGCGAGAGGGTTCGTCAGGGAGTGAGCAAAAAGACGCATGAAGATGCCACCAGAAGAGCCATTGAGATGACACAGGCGGCGGGCATCAATATCCTGGCCAACTTCATCTTCGGCTTACCTGAGGATGACCTGGAGACAATGCAGCAGACTCTGGATATGGCCAGGGGATACAACTTCGAATACGTGAATTTTTACACCGCCATGGCTTATCCAGGCTCCCAGCTTTATGATGAGGCGAGAAAAGGCGGGGTAAAGCTGCCGGCGCACTGGCATGGCTTTGGTCAGTATTCAGAGGAAACATTACCGTTGCCGACCAGGTACTTGTCCGCTGCCGAGGTATTGCGTTTTCGCGACCATGCGTTCTATGACTATCTGAGCAACCCCACATATCTGGCCATGATAGGAGACAAGTTCGGCCCGGAGACCGTGGAGCATATTCAGGGAATGCTGAAACATAAAATTCAGCGGATGTTCGCCTGACGTTATCGGAGTTTTGGTTCACAGGTCGCCGGTATCATAGCCCAATACTAGAGGTGACAAATAAGTGGAACTGGCTGGTGTATAGTAAGCGCCTTTTGCGCCAGCGATATACACCAGCCTGTCCCAAGTCCCTTTTATTTAGGATAGTGCATAATGGTAGCTAAAAAGAAAAAGATACCTTTCGGAACCATCACCATTACCGAAAAAACCAAGAAGTTAATCATGGCAGCGCTGGAAAGCAAGCGTATTTCCAGCGGCCGTCTGGTGCGTGAATTTGAGGAGAAGTTTGCTCAGCTTTACGGGGTACGTGATGCGGTTGCGGTCAGCACCGGTACCGATGCCGATGCGCTCGCCATGGCCGTGCTTTATGACTGCGGCGCCCAACGTGGTGATGAAATCATCATACCCTCGCTCAGCTTTGTCTCCACCGGCAACGCGGTTTTACACGTCGGCTTTACCCCGGTATTCGTGGATATTGAGCGGGAAACGCTGAATATTAATCCTGGCCTTGTGGAACAGGCGGTTACAGAACGTAGCCGGGCCATTATGCCGGTTCATCTGATGGGGAAACCGGCGGATATGGACCGCATAAATGAAATCGCCAGGCGTCGCAGCCTTTACGTTATCGAAGATGCCGCCGAAGCCCACGGCGCTCTGTACCGGGGAAGGAAAATCGGCACGCTGGGGGACATGGCGGCGTTCAGCCTGTACGTGGCTCACATCATCACCACCGGCGAAGGCGGTATTATCCTTACCGATGATGAGGAAAAAGCGGATATTCTGCGCTCATTGCGTGCTCACGGACGCGCCTGCAAATGCGCCACCTGCGTCCTCAATACCAGTTCCGGGTACTGCGCCAAACGCTTTGACAACCCGGCCGGGACGGACATTCGCTTCGTTTTTGAGAGACACGGGTTTTCCGCCAAGATGAATGAGCTGGAAGCGGCCATTGGTCTGGGCTCACTCGACTGCTTCGATGACATCATGGCCAGGCGGCGCCATAATTTTTATGCGATGACAGAAATAATAAACAGATACCCGCAGTTCATGTACACCATCAAAGAAGAAGAACATGAGAAAATTGGCCCTCATGCCCTGCCCATTATCCTGAAAGAATCAACGCCTTTTACCCGTGACGAATTCGTGGCTTATCTGGAGAAAAACGGGGTGGACAGCCGTAATCTATTCCAGAGTATGCCGACCCAGTGTGCCGGTTTCCGCTTTCTTGGTTACAAACTCGGAGAATTTCCGGAGGCGGAATATGTGGCCGACCACGGCCTGCACATTGGAGTTCACCAGGACATCGATGATGACCAGATTGAATATCTGGACAGAGTTATTGCCGATTTTATTAACAATCATTAAATGTCTCTTACACAGGAATAAATAACGATAGAAGTTGGTGCTAGCCATTGAAAACAACTCTGATTGTACCCACCCTAAATGAACTCGAGGGCATTAAAGCGATAATGCCGCGGATTAAGCCGGAATGGGTCGACCAGATTATTGTGGTTGACGGTAACTCCACCGACGGCACGCTGGAATACTTAAAGGAGCAGGGCTATTTTATTATCGCCCAGCAGAAAAAGGGGTTGCGCAACGCCTATCTTGAGGCGCTGCCGTATGCTGAAGGGGAAGCAGTCATTACCTTCAGCCCGGATGGCAACTCCATTCCCGAGCTCATCCCGCCGCTGGTGGCCAAAATGGAAGAGGGCTATGACATGGTCATCGTCTCACGCTATCTTAAGAATGCCAAAAGCGAGGATGATACTTTCCTCACCGCCCTGGCCAACAAGGTGTTTACCCTGACCATCAACCTCTTCTTCGGTGGCAAGTATACCGACTCGATGGTGATTTACCGCGCCTACAAGAAAAAATATATCCAGGAGCTCGACCTGGATAAAGATTCCAGCTACAAGCTTGGCGAGAAATTAATCGGCAAAGTAATGAGCTGGGAAATGCTGTTGAGCATACGGGCGGCGAAAAGAAAACTCAGGGTGGCCGAAATCCCTGGCGACGAACCATCCCGCACCGATGGCCTGGCCAAAATGCAGTGGCGCTGGGGATTTGCCTACATCCTGCAGGTGTTCGAGGAAGTATTTCGCTGGCGGTAATCATTGACAGTTGACCTATGCGGGTCAACATTAATAAGTTAAGAGAATATCTTTAATTGATAATGGAAAATAAATCTCACCAGGAGAGCATACGCTCTTCACTGAAATTCTGGAGGTTCATCGTTCCTTTTTCCCTGTTCATAGTGACGATGACCACCCATATTATCCTGCGAATGCGCTTTGATGTCCTTGTCAATGATGCCTCCAGTTCTCGTATTGGGGCAATAGCACCACTAAGCGACATCCCAGCTTGGCTGCTAGCACGTGGTGAGCTATTTTATCGTCCTATTGAACATTGGTTGGAAGCAGCCCAGTGGCTTACTTTCGGTACCAACTGGCTTCCGGGAACAATTCTACATGCCGTCATTTTGAGCACGGTGGGATTATTTTCCTATTTCTTAACTATGGAAATCACTGAAAACAGGCTTAAGAATCTAAAGTTGCGTATGTTTGTTGGAGTAGCTGTGGCAGTACTTTTCTGTACCAGCTTTCGCATGATTGAGGTTACTTGGCTTATCTTCCAGAAATCAATGTTAACTGAACTTTATGTGCTTCCTGGCCTGGTAGCTTATTTCCGTTACCGAAAAACCGGTAACAGTTGGTGGTTGCTGGTTATCTGGATAATGGGTATTCTTGGACCGCTTACCAGGGAACTTCCCGGCTCCTTTCCTGCCATACTTCTTTTCATTACCCTCCTGGAGAGGAGAAGAGATTTCAAGCTTTCCGTTACGATAACCGTCTTGCTTTTCCATGCTTTATTCCAAGTCTTTCTGCCTTCTTTGTTTCTGGGCGACAGGCTTGACCTTTATTCCATATTTGGGACGGGCATGTCCCGGGGTCTTCTCATTCAAGAGGGTGTGCAAAGCGCTGCGAACCAAATTCACTGGGACATGCCATTTCGCAGTGCACTCTTTTTCTCACCTTTCGCTATCATTTTCTTGTTCACAGCTATCGCGCTCTTCTGCTTTAAAAAGAAGACTCGCCTCTGCAACCTGACAGGTGTATCGGTCCTCATCGCCCTCATTATGTCTCTTGTTTCAATATATTTCCCCAATACACCCGTATTATCAATTCTCGCGCCGCTGATATTCATAGTCATTGTGGCGCTGGCTGGTTTTCGTTACGATAAGCTCCTGCCGTTGCTTTTCCTGGTTCCTATGGTGCCCTTTATTTTTATTCCCGTGTATGACGTTTGGATAAGATTGCCCGCATTAGCTTTCATTATTATCACATTACTCTGGATTTTGGAAATTCCAAGGTCGGTGGCGGTATTAGCCAATGGCTGGTCAGGCAGTAACTTATTCGGCCGATTCATTCTTCCTTTGTTAAGATCAACCGGGGTCGCACTGGCGTTGATCATTCTCTTGCTGGTGTTCATAATTCCCAATCTCATCATGGCGGATATAACACACCGGGATTATGACCAGAAGCACAAAGAGATAGCCGCTTGGTTCATGGCAAATGTGCCGGCGAAGACTCCTCTGGTTTCAAACCTTCGCCAGACCTTTGATTTTGACTTTATCAGTGATGAGCATGTGATCGCCTACTACGCCCCTTTTATCCCGGACAGGCTACCTCCATATGGACCTATGCCCGGCGGTAGGGGAGAGGCAATGGTGAATGCAGTAGAAAGACTGTCTATGGACCCTAATCTTCAAATTTATTTCATTATTAACGAAATATTTGGCAGGAAAGGTCTCCCTGAATTCCCGCCAGATAAATTGCTCCATGTGAAGCGTTTTGAACTGGACTTTACTTATCCTATATTGGATCCGTTGGAACTTCTGTTGCCCTGGGAATATCGTACCTTTGGCGGACCAACGGACCTCGGGTTTCAATCCGAAATGACTCCGGGGCTTTTTTCTATGAGAAATACAAGTGTTTGGGACGTATACAGGTTCGCAGGTACGTATGAGGATTTCATACTGGCTTATGACCAAATACCCGCCGCAAGCGGGCACACACCGAGACGGTGGAGTGAATACTTGGGTTTCAATATCATTGCCGATGGGCCGATTATGTATGGCATTCAACAGGGATATTCATATAATTATCAAGATGTTTTGCTTGGGAATTATCCGGTACTACCCACTGGGGGAACAGTAGCCGAAGTCAGAGCTGCTATAGACAATCTATACAACGAAGATGAACCGGTTACGTTGCTGTCAAATTTCCATGGATTTGCCATTATCAGTGCCTATGGAAATACCTATGGGGTTCCAGCAGAGGAAGTACGGGTTCCTGAGTCTGTTAGCGGGCAAAATCTCTGGTTGCCACTCTACCCTGAAGTTATCTATCAAGGGATAAGGGAAGACAGTTATAGCCAGGTGTTTTCAGGTAGAAAACTAAGTGACGTAATTAAAGACATGCTTGCGGATCCTCTAGTTCGCAACTTCCCCAACCGGCTAGCCCAGAACCCTGACTTTGAGCTTGGCAACCCCCCTGAAGGGTGGGCCAGCCTTAATAGCATTATAGAACAAGAAAGCACTGTTGTGAGGACAGGTGTACATTCACTCAAGATTACGGCTAAAAGCCCATCACGACTGTATGATCCAGGTTTTGATTCTGAAGATTCGCTGACGGCATGGGGTGCGATGGATAGCACGGTCCGGCTTGACGATTCAACGTATCAAGCGGGCACATATTCACTGAAAATCACTGCGGACAAGGCTGAGCCATTTTCGCTTTTACCGAACATGCTGGCTGATACCCAGGATATTGAGTCTCAGAATTCGCTGGCCAAATGGAGCACGGTCAACTCTACTGCTCAATTGGATAGTACCATCGTTTATAATGGCTTACGCTCTCTAAAAATCACCGCCGATAAAGCCAACCAGCTTGTGCTCCAGCCCAATCTCATTACTAAAGATAGCGGTTTCGAAGCTGGAAATCCGAGGAGGACTTGGGATACTTTCGACTGTAAGATTACTCTTGATGACACTTTTGCCAAAGAAGGTCTGTACGCGCTCAAGATCACTGCCAGCAAATCCTCTGAAGGCGATGCCGGAGCCAGCCAGAACGTCTTCAAGCCCGAATACCGGGGTAAAACCTTTAGCTTTGGCGCCTGGGTCAGAGCTCCCATCTCCAATGACAAGACGCAGACCCTTGGCATCTGGGACGGCGTTGAGCTCAATTACAGTCCTCCTATTCCCCATGACGACCGGTGGCACTGGGTGACTGTAACCAAGACCATCCATCCTGATGCTACCGAGCTCAGA
>SDBT01007998.1_pt1 | contig 17339 bp, 17 predicted proteins | sample 2277101 | NCBI WGS metagenome assembly SDBT01 (sample SAMN10404973, study PRJNA504765) | marine sediment metagenome | isolation source: marine sediment core GS10_PC15, 103 cmbsf | place: Arctic Ocean: Southern Knipovich Ridge | collected 2010
GCGATCACGGCAAGCGCATTGGTCAGGCCTTTCGCCAGATAGCTTGTCCCTTCAACCGGGTCGACGGCGATATCGGCCTTGTAGGCAGCGTCAGGCTTGCCGACCCGTTCGCCATTATAGAGTTGCGGCGCTTCGTCCTTTTCGCCCTCACCGATCACCACCGTTCCGTCGATATCGATCTCTTCAAGGGCAATGCGCATGGCATCGACCGCAGCCTGGTCGCCTTCGTTGGATTTTCCCCGGCCAATCCAGTCGAACGCAGCGCAAGCCGCGCTCTCGGTCACCCGGCGCAATGCAAAAACGAGATCTGGTTGAGCCTGTCGGGATTGCGCCATTACCGGCCTTTTCACTTAAAGATACGCGCCTTGGCGCGGGGGGAAAACCGGGACTCAGTTCCGGTGCATTTGCGCGCAAACAACACCGTCCCAGCCCCGCAGGTCAAGGGGATGTAATGTCTCGTCCCTCAACCCTGTGCAAAAGCAAGGGGCATTGAGCGCCCTTGCTCTTGTCCGCCAATCGCCTATGAGTCGCTTCCATGCGCTTTTTTCTGACCGGAACCGATACCGATGTGGGCAAGACCGTTGCCTGCGCCTGGGTGATGCTGCACACACCGGCACGCTACTGGAAGCCGGTACAGGCAGGGCTTGATGAGACCGATGAGAGCACAATCCGGGCACTGACCGGAGCGGGCGATGAGCGCTTCGTTGCAACGAATTATACCCTGCCAGAACCACTCTCTCCCCACGAGGCCGCAAAGCGCGCCGGAGTGACGATCGAGATGGAGAGCTTTCAGCTCCCCGATGACAGTGAGCCGCTGATAATCGAAGGCGCGGGCGGGCTTCTGGTGCCATTAAATGAAAACTGTTTAGTTATTGATCTCATTAAACAATTGGGATTACCGGCGGTCCTTGTCTGCCGTACGGAGCTTGGAACCATCAACCATTCGCTGCTCTCGCTGGAAGCCCTGCGCGCACGCGATATCCCGGTTGCCGGGGTTATCCTCTCCGGCCCCGATGTGCCGCACAACCGCGCCGCGATAGAAGATTATGGCAAGGTGCGCGTGGCGGGCCATATTCCGCCTCTCGATCCATTGACACGGCAGGCTTTGGAGGCCATTCCCCCCGAGCTTGATCTTCTGTCTCTGTGAAAGGCCCTGAAGTGAGCGAGTTCCTCGATATCGACAGGCGCCATATCTGGCACCCCTTTACCCAGCATGCGAGCGAGCGCGACCCGCTCGTCGTTACGCGGGCAAAGGGCGCGTCGTTATTTGACGAGGACGGGAATGAAATTCTCGATCTCATTTCATCGTGGTGGACCTGTATTCACGGGCATGCCCACCCGGCACTCGTGCAGACTCTCTCTGAGCAAGCGGCAACCCTGGAACATGTCATGTTTGCCGGCTTCACCCACCCTCCGGCGGCAAATTTGTCCAAAGCACTGGTGGACCTGCTGCCCGGCGATCTTAACCGGGTATTCTTTTCCGACAACGGATCGACATCGGTCGAGGTCGCCCTGAAACTCGCTTACCAGTATCACCGCAACAAGGGCGATACGGCACGGAGCGAATTCATTGCCTTCGAGGGCGGCTATCACGGCGATACGCTGGGCGCCATGTCGCTTGGACAGGCTTCAGACTTTTTCACCCTGTTCCAGGAGCTGATGTGCACCGTGCATGCCGTTCCCTACGCCCAGACATGGGATGGGGATGATGGCGTGGAGGAACGCGAGGAGACAGCTTTGAAGGCCTTGGCCGAGCTGCTCGACCAACACGGAAAAAAAGCCGCCGCTATCATCCTTGAGCCTCTCATGCAGGGCGCCAGCGGCTTCCGCTTTGCGCGGGCCGAATTTGTACGGCGGGTAAGCGAAATGGCGCGCGAGGCCGGTTTGCTCGTCATATATGACGAAGTGGCCGTCGGCTTCGGGCGTACCGGCACATTGTTCGCCTGCGAACAGGCCGGGTTCGTTCCCGATATCATTTGTCTCTCGAAAGGCCTGACGGCCGGCATGCTGCCAATGGCCGTCACGGTGGCGCGCGATCAAGTCTTCAACGCCTTCCTGGGTGAGACTTTCGACACCGCCCTCGCCCACGGGCACACTTTTACCGCCAACCCGCTGGCCTGCGCGGTGGCGCTCAAATCCCTTGAAATCTTCAACGCGGAAAAATCGCTTGAAAAGGTGGCGCATATGGAGGCGCGAAACCGCGAACAGTTGGCGCGCCTACAGCAGCACCCGCGCGCGGAGCGCCCCCGGGCGATGGGCTCCATGCTGGCATTCGAGCTTGCCGGGGCACAGGGGCACTATAAAACGCGGGACGGAGAGCGTCTGCGCGACTGGTATCTGAAAAACGGCCTTAATATCCGCCCATTAGGGCCGACGGTTTACCTGATGCCGCCCTATTGCATCACCGATGATGAACTCGCGCGCGCCTATGCCGGGCTGTTTGAGGGACTGGATGAGCTTTAATTAATTCAGCTTTCCGCTCGCGCGGAGCACAAAGGCGATGACCTCGGCCACCGCTTCGTAGAGTTCCATTGGGATGCTGTCATCAAGCTCCACACCGCTCAGCACTTCGGCCAGGTGCGGGTTGGCCTCGATGACCACGCCATGTTCTTCAGCGACGGCAATTATCTGCTCGGCAATGGCGCCATAGCCCTTGGCGGTGACGCGCGGCGCTTCGCGTGTGCCGGTTTCATATTCCAGCGCGACGGCAACTGCATTCTCGTCGATCAGGGTCATGAGCAATTGTCCATGAACGCGCCGACCGGCTTCTTCGCCTGTGGCGGAAGCCCATGCCGGCAGCGAATTGCGCCGGGCTCAAGACCGCGCGCGGCCAGGGCTTCTTCCAGTTCACCCTGGCTCTCCTTCAAGACAGCGGCCGTCTCTTCACGCTCCGCCCATAGCATGACGCCCGTCTTGCCGCCGCGCAGCGAAACGGTGGCGCCAACCTCGCCCGTCTGGCTGAAGTTGATGGAAAAGCGCATCTTCCACTCGCCATCCCGGTTCCCATCCGGTCCCTTGCGCCCATCCTTGAAAATCTGGAACTGGCCGACATTCATTTCGCCGCCGAACAGCAATGGCAGTTCTATATTGACTTCAGACGCCGCGCCCGCGGGGCCTTGCGCCACCCGCATGGAACTCTCCGGCAGGGAGGAAAGTTGCGTGAGTTGCAACCGTGCCAGCGCTGATTCGCTTTGTGCGAGAAGTCTCGCGCCGGTTTCCATGCCAGATAAATTCGCCGGCAAGGGCTGGCTGGAAGGCGTTCCGGTACGCGGTTGAACACCCGGTGTAGGTGGTGGCGGTTGCTGCGTCGGGGGCTTTGCCTGTGCTTCACTTCGAAGGCTTCCAAGCCAGATTCGCAATTCATTACGTAGCGTGAGCAACGCACTTTTGAGATCGCCTTGAGGCATGATCTGCACAGCACTCTTTTGCAGCGTGTTTTCAAACAGCACGCCTGAGCGGTAGAACGCTTGTTTAAGCCCTGCGCCGTCGAGCGGTTTGGCGCTCAGATTGAGTCTTCCCGCGAGCAGCTCCGCGCCTGCTTGTGCGACAGGCTTTGGCAAATCGGCCAGTTTCGCCCCCAGCCCGGCAAGACTTGCGAGCAAGGCCGTGATGCTGTCCTGGCGCACGACCGCATTCTGCACCGTTTGCGCCACCGCCTGCTGTAGCGGGTCCGCCGCAGGTGCCGCTATTTGAAGAACATTTGGCGCAAGCGCCGGTGTGGAGGGGCTGGCCGCGTTCGGATTGGCGAGGGGAACAAGAACCGGCCGGGCATTCGCCCCGCTCCCCTGCAGCTGAAATTTAAGCACCGTGCCGGGTTCCAGCTGTGGTGCTATTGGCGCATTCTGGTTCGAGCCTGAAACGGCAGGTGTTGCCGCAGCCCCGATTTGCACCTGAGGTGTTGCGGCTTGAGCTGGTGCACCGGGCGAGGGAACAGGGACAAGTATGGGTCTCGCGCCGGATGCCCCGGATGCGCCGCTTTGAACCACAATTGGCGCCGTTGCGACGGGTTGGGGTTGCAGCTGAACCTGCGGCACGGCTTTTGATGACCCGATAGCAGGCGCGTTCGCACTGCCGGGCCGGATTGTGGCTTGCGCGGTTTGAGATTGCGGTTGCGACTGGAGCTGGGGCTGGTGTGCTGGCGGCGCGGTTTGAGGTTGCGGCCGGGGCTGGGGCTGGGGTGCTGGCGGCGCGGTTTGAGGTTGCGGCTCTGGCTGGGGCTGGGGTGCTGTCTGCACCTGCGATGGCTGCCCCTGTGATGGCTGCGGCAAAACGGTGAGCCGTATATTCGGGCCTGCCCCCTGCACAAGCAATTGAACGAACGTATTCAGCTGCAGGCGAACCGCCAGCGCCGCTTCGACAAGCTTGCCTTCAATGGAAAGTTGCGTCGTCCCGCCCTGGCCGGCGCTGACCACCCGGGCCTTGACCACTTGCCCCTCACGCAATGCCAAAGCCTCCGCTTGCGCAGGCGTTTGCGGAAGCGGTTGCGGAGCGGTCGCTGGCAGAGATATCGCCACGTGCGGTAATCCTCGTGATACAGGGCTGCCATATTTGCAGCACTCGCTGGCGATGGTGGCGGATTATGGTTAATGCAAGCTGACCATTGACCTCATCGCCTTACCCTTGCCGCGCCTTTCGCGAGGCCAAGGCTTGATCTAAGATCGCCCGCTCCCGTGTCACAGGCGGATCAAGTCCATGCAACAGCAGAATATAGATCTGGAGACCTTTCTCGAAAGCCTGCCGGCAGAAGCGGCGGCCAATGCACGCGCGGCTGCCGCGCGCATCGATGATCTGGAGCACGCCGCACAGCGTATCGGAACTGCGGACCGGCAATATATCTTACTGTTCGCCGGTGCGGGTATCCTGGCACTCATTGCGGCAACCATGACATTGGGCGGCTATCCCCTGTTCACCACGAGCTATGGCACATTGGGCGATCTTGTCGTGCTGGCCATGGCCAGCGCTTTACCGCTGCTGATTGTGTTTTATTCGTTGCGCATGCGCGAGCGCACCAGGCTCGACCAGCAGAAATTCAAGCTCATCGAAACATATTTCATGCCCTATAACGGAATCTATTTCCCGCCCGGACCGGGGCGCGAGACCGGCACGATCAGCATCGGCTCGGAAGGCTCGTGGCGGTACGCCGACAAGGAAGGCGCCAAGAAAGCCCGGATATACTGGTAGCTGTTCGCCAGCCCGGCGGGTCAGTCTTCGTCGGCGGCAACAGTGTCCGGGGATTGCTCAGCTTCGCAAGAAGGATTGTCTTTTGTAACGATGTCCTCAGCTACCCGCTTCACCTCGCCCTGTATCTGTTGCGCGGCCTCTTTGGCCTGATCGCGCAGAAACCCGCGCATCTCGCGATAGACCTGGCTCGCGGTCTCAAACGGTTTCAGCTGCATGTCCATGTGACCCAGAAAGGCTTCAAGCCGGCGTCCCGTTGCGGTGGCTGCCCCGCTGCCCTGGAATCCGGCACCAGCCGCATGGGCCGCCTCCTCGACACGGGCCAGCTCGCTGACAATGGCCGAATAGGCGTCATTGCCGCCGTTGCGCAAGGGGAGCGGTATGGGTGGCATGGCGGCTCTCCCCGAGAGCGCCGCGGCGCCCTGGGTGAACTGTCTGCGGCTGATCAGCATTACGATGTTCCCTTGGGATCCTCAACGCATGTGCCTTCACCATCCGACCATACCCATTGGACCGGGCACAGAATGTCATGGTTACAGGCATAGGCAGCGCTGGTTGAAAAGGCGGACACGGTGCTGAGAACAAGCAATGCTATGGCGTGTTTCATTTGACGGAATCCTTTTCAGCAAGTTTGCGGCGCTATCTCCAATAAGGGACCCGGGGACCCCGTTTTCAAGAGCAAAAAACCAATCAGGCGGAAATCCTGCCATATACGATCTGCCAGCTCACGCGGGCTTTATGCTCCTGCTCAAGCCATCGCAGCGCAGCGCGCAACATCCCCGGCGCCAGCGGTTCATAGCCGGGCCGAGGTGTCGTTGCGCCGATGGCCCTGAGCGCTTTCAGGAAGGCGATGCCGCTGCCATAGTCCACGATACGGGTTTCCTGCTCCACCACTGCGGGAAGTTGCGGCATCGGGATCAGGCCATGGCGCAGACCACAGCTATCAAGTGCATTGCGCCATTCGGGAAAACTTGCCGGCCCTATGGTCGCAAACAGCAAATGACCGCCGGGCTTCAGCAATCCTTTTAAGCGTTGCAACCCTTCAAGAGGGTTGGTGAACCATTGCAGCGTCATCGACAGGGCAATGAGGTCGAACCCTGCTTTGCTCTCTGGCGCCTCCCCGTCCATCACGGCGAACCGGCAGGAACGTTCATTTGCAGCTTCAATTTTCATCCGGCACTCAGCCACCATCTCCGGCGCAAGGTCGGTGATGAGAAAATCGGCACCCGGGTAACGCTCCAGAAGATGCCGCGTCAGAAACCCGGTACCGCAACCGATTTCGAGGATTTTTGCATCATCAAGTTCCGGCAAATGCCCTGCCAGCTTTTCGGCAATTTGCGCCTGCAAGCGCGCACTGCGCTCATACTCCCCGACATGCGCAGCGAACGTTTCGGCGACAATCTGGTTACGACTCAAGGTCATCGGCAAATTGTTTGATGTGCCGCGCGCACCATTCAGGCTCGGTAAGCGGCAGAAGATGGCCGGCATTTTCCTGCCAGTGAAGCTCCGCCGCACCGTCTCCCCAGATCGCCTCGCTGGTTTCCTTGCGAACAACAAGATCATCCCTGGATGCCAGGGCCAGAACCGGCGCGCCGAGATTTTTCAACTCCTCGCCCGCGTCCCATGTCGAGATCCAGTCGAGCCCTCCGCGCAAGCCGCCATTATCGAGACCATCGCTGGGTTCAAGCCCGGCAAAGCCGCCTTTTTGCGCAAAATGTTTCATCTGCGCATGCGGGTTGCTGAGCATCCCGTCACGCATGGTCTCCATCACTTCTCGGGGCACATATTTGTGCAGGCAATCAAAGCCCGCGATGCTCACAAGTCCCCGTATGGGCCGGGGGCCGTGCTTGAGCAGCCACATGACGCCAAAGGAATGACCGATGCACAGCGAGTCCGCCGGCATTTCATTCGAGGCCCTGGGGCCGCCGCGCACAAACCCGAGATCGATAAGAAAGATTTCATGGCCGTCCAGATGCGGGATAAGCTTGTCCCAGACCCCGGAATGAAATCCCCAGCCATGTACCAAAACCAGTTTCATGCTGTGTTCACGCGTTGCCCGGCTTTTGTTTCCGCAAGGGATTCAAGAAGACCATCCACGTGCCTACTAGTATGTGCGGCGCAGAATGCAAGTCGTAATCGTGCCGTCCCTTCGCGAACTGTCGGCGGCCGGATTGCCGTTGCCCAGTATCCCGAGTCTTTAAGCCGCGCACTCAAGGCCAGCGCCGCGTCGGTTTCACCAACGATTACAGGAACGATTTGCGTGGCCGATGCGCCGGTATCGAAACCCAGAGCGCGTGCCCCATCACGGAAATGCGCCGCCAGCCCGGCAACATGGGCGCGTTCGGCATCAAGCGCGGGAAGGATATCGAGGCTGGCGTCAATGGCGCCCAAAACCTGCGGCGGCAGGGCGGTCGAATAAATCAAACCGCTGCAACGGTTCACGAGATAGTCCCGCATGGTCTTCGAGCACGCCACGTAGGCGCCATAGCTGCCAAGAGCCTTTGAGAAGGTGCCGATGACAATATCCGACCCCTCGCTCAAACCCTTGCCCCCCTCGCCCAGCACGCCGGTTGCATGGGCATCGTCGCAGATCAGCGTTGCGCCATGTGTACGCGCCAGCTTGGCTATCTCTTTCATAGGCGCTACATCGCCATCCATGGAGAACACGCTTTCGGTGAGAATGAATTTCGGCGCGGCATCTTTCCCGTGCCTGGCCAGCAGGGTTGCCAGATGCTCCATATCGCAATGACGGTAACGATGCTGGCGCACGCCAGCAGCCTGGCATCCGAAATGCATGCTGGCATGGTTCAGCCGGTCAGAAAAAACCAGCGGCTCGGCTCCCAGCACCTGCTTGTCGAGAACAGCCTGAAGAACCGCGGCATTGGTTTGAAAGCCTGACGCCATGATGAGGGCGGACGCGTGTCCTTTCAGGGAAGCGACCTTTCGCTCGATATCCTCAAACATATCGAGATTCCCGGTCACCAGCCGGGATGCGCCTGCACCGCTTCCATGGCGCTCGGCCCATTCGCAAGCCCTCGCGATCAGGTCCGGGTGGCGGGAGAGCCCCAGATAATCATTGCCGGAAAAGTTGACGTAAGACGTCCCGCCATAGCTCACGCAGCCGGGCGCATCACCCTCAGCAGGTTTAAGCTCGCGCAGCAGGCCGGAGTTTTCGCGCGTCTCCAGCCAGGCACGATAGCGGCTTTCACTTCCATCCATGTTCTTGTATTACCGGAGCGTCGGATTGGCGGCAATCATGTGAAGATAAGCGACAGCACTCCCATGTCCACCAACGGTCAAAAAACTAAAGCAAAAACCGCACCGGAGGCGGGCGTCAATCCGCGTCATGACTGGAGCGCGGATGAAATTCTTGAGATTCTCCAAAGCCCCCTCATCACGCTGGTCCATCGCGCGCAAAGCATACACCGCCAATGGCACGAGGAAGGCACTGTCCAACTGGCGAGCCTGCTGTCCATCAAGACCGGCGCCTGCCCGGAAGACTGCAAATATTGTCCCCAATCGGCTCACTACGCCAGGGACACCGGCCTTGAAAAAGAGCAACTGCTGGATGTTGACAGCGTATTGAAATCGGCGCGCACCGCGAAAGAAGCCGGCGCGACGCGGTTCTGCATGGGCGCGGCATGGCGCGAGGTGCGCGACGGGGCCGAATTCGACCAGGTTCTGGACATGGTTTCGGGCGTGCGCGAGATGGGGATGGAAGCCTGTGTGACACTCGGCATGCTCAATCAATCCCAGGCCGACCGGCTGGCCGGGTCCGGGCTCACCGCCTACAACCATAATCTCGATACATCGCCCGAATTTTACAAACAGATCATTACAACCCGCACCTACCAGGAGCGCATCGATACAATTTCATGCGTCAGGAAAGCCGGTATCACCGTCTGCAGCGGCGGTATCATCGGCATGGGCGAAAGCGATTACGACCGCGCAAGCTTGCTGCAGGTTCTCAGCTCAATGGACCCGCATCCTGAAAGCGTGCCGATCAATTCACTGGTGGCCGTCCCCGGCACGCCGCTGGAAGATCAAGATCCGGTCGAACCAATGGAGATGGTGCGCATGATCGCAACCGCGCGCATCGTCATGCCGAAATCGCGGGTACGGCTTTCGGCCGGACGCCAGGCCATGTCGAAGGAAACGCAAATCCTGTGCCTGCTGGCCGGCGCCAATTCGATTTTTTACGGTGAGAAACTGCTCACCACTTCCAATCCGGACACGGCGCAAGACATTGCCATGATCCGTGAAGCGGGATTGCAGGTTCTGGAAGCAAACCCGGGCGAAGGATAACCCCATGTCACGCATCGTTTATGTGAACGGCGCTTATGTGCCTGAAGAAGAGGCGAAGATTTCCATCTTCGACCGCGCATTCCTGTTTGCCGACGGCATCTATGAAGTAACCGCCGTCATCGATGGCAAGCTGGTGGACTACGAGCCGCACATGGAGCGCCTGCATCGTTCCTTGAAAGAACTCGATATGGCGCAACCCATCCCGGATGCGGAGCTGAAAGAGATGCATGAGCAGCTCATGGCGCGCAACAATATCACCGAAGGATTGATCTATATGCAGATCACCCGCGGTGTTGCCGAGCGGGATTTCTCCTACCCTGAAAATGCCGAGCAGACATTGGTAGCCTTCACGCAAATCAAGGAGTTGACCGATCCGGCCTCGGCCAGAAAAGGCATCAGGATCATCACCATTCCGGATATCCGCTGGCAGCGCCGCGACATCAAGTCCACCGGCATGCTGGCCCAGGCGATGGGCAAGCAGGCCGCGAAACAGGCCGGCGTCGATGATGCATGGATGGTCGAAGACGGATATGTGACCGAAGGAACCTCGAACACCGCCTTTATCGTGCTGGACGACAACCGCCTGGTTACCCGGCCGCTGTCGAATGCGGTCCTGCCCGGCATCACCCGGCGAACGATCCTCAAACTCGCCGAAACAGGCGCCATCACCGTCGAGGAGCGCCTGTTCAGCGTCGATGAGGCCAAATCCGCATCGGAAGCTTTCCTGACGAGCGCTTCAAGTTTAGTCATGCCCATTGTCGAGATTGATGGTGAAATGATAGGTGGCGGACAGCCCGGCCCCGTGACGCGCAAGTTGCGCGAGATGTATCTGGCCGAGGCAAAAAACGGGTGATATCAATGCCAGAACATCCGGCAACCAATCGTTAACCATATTGGGGTACAAATAATACTCAGCGGAGTGCTTCTGCAAACCGCGATACATGACCCCCCTGATACGTTACGACTGCAACAGTTGGTCCGGTGCCCCCCAGCACCGGACCACACTGCTTTTGGCAAGGCGCCATTTCCGGACTTAGAGATAAAGCTTGAAACCCACATGTGAGGGCTGAAATCCGAGCTGTTCGTAAAACCGGATCGCATCGGCGCGTTCCTTGTTGCTGGTGAGTTGCACGAGCCTGCAGCCACGCTGGCGTGCAAGATCAATCACATACTCCATCAACCTTTTACCCAGCCCCTGCCCCTGATGGCTATCAGCGACACGAACGGCCTCGACGAGCGCGCGCCGTCCACCCTTGAAACTAAGGTTGGCTATGAAGGTGACCTGCAGGCACCCGATCACCAGCCCGTCATCCTCCGCCACATAGATCATGTTGTTCGGGTCACCATCAATTTCAGCGAAAGCCTGCTCATAGGCCTGGGAACTGCCCTCGAACGACTCGCGGTTTACCCCCAATTTATCGTTCGACAGAAGAGCAATGATCACGGCCAGATCACCGCTTCGCGCTGGCCTGAATGTTACACTGCTCATGCGTCCATCATCTTTTACGGCTCGATATCATCGAGCGGCCAGATGGGCCGGCGGATATTGAGGTAGTTCAGCGAGGTGAAGTTGTGCGAGGTGATGCCGCCGCCTTCATCGACAACCGCGATCCCCGAAGCAATCGGCGTATAGTCGGCACGGAAATGCTGCGCTGATTTTACAGCGAGAATGGAGCGCTCTGTTGGCTCAATGCCAAAGGCCTTGAAATATTGCCGGTCGAGATTTTGCGCCCGGCGCGACGCGAGCACCACTTCCACCCCTCCGGTCTTGAACACCGCGACCGGGCCGATATTCATTGAAACGCCTGTCGCCATCGGCCCTTTGAGCTTGAACTTGCCATCATAGAGGCCAAGCACCGTGCCGGTTGCCACGATTGGCGCGCCGTATGCAGGATCGATCTTGCCGCCCAGCTGCAGCTCGATTTCTGCGCCCTCACCTGCCGCCTCGCAGGCCTTGACGTTTTCCGGGTCGTACAGGGCGGCAAGGGCGGCATTGTCGAGCTCCGCCTCGATCATGGCGCGCAGGAGGCCGGTCGAGTCGCCATAGCCACCGCCTCCAGGATTGTCGGCAAAATCGGAAATGACGAAGGGTGAGCCGACGCGTCCTCTTTCGCGTGCCTCCGCAATCGCATCCGCGGCGCTCACCATATTGATGGTCAGAACTTCGCGTGTGCGCCACAGCTCTTCGCGCAGCACTTCAGCAGCAATGTCCGCGCCCTCATTGTCATCGTCCGCGACGACAATCACCGTTGGACCCACATTGGAGGCGTCAGCCCATGGGAAGCCCGCATTGATGGAGACCGACAGCAGCCCGTGTTGTTGCGTGAGCTCGTCAGCCAGGGAAAGAATATCGAGCATCGGCCCGGGCGCCGTGGTGCGCCCATGGTCGACGCCGTCGATTTGTGGTCCGCGCAGGACGGTGACCTTCGGGCTGATCTCCCCGGCCATCATGCGGGCGATGAGATCGGCGCACTTGGTTGCCGTTATGTGCTGGTCGATATGAGGGTAGGTGCGGTAAGAGACGAGCACATCCGACAGCTCGCCCGTCAGGTCGCTGACATTGGCGTGCAAATCATGGGTGACGCCTATGGGCAAGTCACGGCCGACCTTCTCACGGATGAGAGATATCAGAGCGCTTTCTCCATCCTCATGGTCCTGGGTCACCATGGCGCCGTGCAATTCCAGCAGGATCGCGTCTATTGGTCCGAACTCATCGATGGTCTTCAGGATATGGCTCGAGACCTCGTTGAAGGCCTCGCGCGTGACCTTGCCCGATGGGGTCGCATCGCCGACGACCGCCAGCACCGGCTCCCAGTCATATTTCTCACATGCATCGAGAAACCCGGCGATCTCCGTATTGGTGCCGGTATAGGCAGTACGGATGTCCTCGCCGTAATAAAGCGCCCGCCCGCGATAGGCGTCGAGGTCTGTGGGCAGCTTGGAAAATGTATTGGTCTCATGCTTGAAACCGGCGATCAGTACACGCTTCGTCATCTCTTCGCTTCCTCTCAGACTGTCATGGCCATGCCGTCGCGGCCCGGGTCGGCGCCGCCATCCCACCCCATATCCGTCTTGCGCAGCGCGTGCACGCCGGCAAAGTGATAGCTGAGCGGGGAGCGGCGAACCGGGTAGCCTTTTGCCTCGAGCTCGGCCTGCGTCGCCCGCGTGATACGGTTGGTCACATCGATGGTGTCGGAGGTGGTGGAAAAGCGCGGCGCCATCACCGCCTCCTGCGCATTCATCTTAAAATCGACCACGTTCAATATGGCCTGCAACACGCCCATTGTGATGAAGGTGGCGCCGGGCGCACCGACCACGAAGAAGGGCTCGCTGCCCTTGAACAGGATGGTCGGGCACATAGCCGTGAAACGCGACTTGCCGGGCGCTATCGAGCCGGTGTGTCCGGGGCGCGGATCGAACACCGCCATGCAGCCTGAATACATGAAACCGAGCCCCGGCGTAATGACGCCGGACGGCATGCCCAGCGAATGGGTGAGCGAGACGCAATTGCCCTGGTTATCCGCGGTGGACACATGGGTGGTGTCTTTCGACTCAGCGCCGCCCGGATTAAAACGCGGCACCGGGGTTTTCTCACCGCTTTTGATGCGCGCGGCCATTTCCGCCGCATAATCCTTTGAGGTCAGTCGCTCCAGCGGAATATCGACAAAATCCGGATCGCCAACATGGGCGTCCTTGTCCACGGTCGCGATCTTCATCGCTTCGGACACGGTCGCGATATAGCCGGGCGAATTGTGCCCCATGGCGGCAAGATCGAAATTCTCAAGGATGTTGAGCATCTCGATGACCATCACGCCGCCACCCGGTGGCGGGTTCGTGGCGACGCGAAGCCCGCGATATTCCCCCCACAGCGGTTCAACTTCCTTCGGGGTGGCATCCGCAAGATCATCTGCCATCAGCAACCCGCCATTGGCCTCCATGTCGGCAATAATGCGCGCGCCAATCTCACCGGTGTAGAAATCATCCACGCCGTGCTCAGCGATGCGCCGATAGGTTTTTGCCATATCGGGGTTACGCACGCTCTCACCAAGGCGGTGCAAAGAGCCATCGGCTTTTACGTATATCTTGCGCGCCTCTGCATTTTCTGTGAGCCGCATGGAATGGGGCGCCTTGCCGCCGCCCTCATCCGAGTTCCAGAAATAATTGATGTGCGGGCGCACGAGCATGCCGTTCTCGGCATAGTCTATGGCCGGCTCAATCAGGTCTTTGAGCGTCATCGTGCCATAGCGCTTCAGCGCCTCATCGAAGGCCCGCAGGCTCATTGGCGTTGTGATCGCGCCGTAACCGATGTCGTTGACGAAATCTTTCAGGATAAACCCGAAGCCATCTTCAGCTTCCTTGATAATCAAATCTTCCCACATGCCGGGCGTGGCCTTGGATGGCGCCACCCCGTGAAAATCAAGAAACAGATGCTTCCCCGTCTCGCCCAGGTAGAGATGCATGGAGCCGAAACCGGCGATGCCGCACATTTGCGGGTCGACTGCCGTTTGCACCAGCGCGCAGGCTATGGCGGCATCGACCGCGTTGCCGCCATTGGTGAGTGCATCGGCTCCTGCCTCCACCGCTTCAGGCTGAGGCGCGCTAACGATGCCGTGGATCATTTGGCAGCCTTTGCGAGCTTCTTGAGATCGGGTTCGGGCCGCGCGGTCTCCTTGTTCGCAGCAAGCGCCTGTTCGAGCGCGAAGGCCACCTCCAGCACGAAAGCGTCCGAGCCGATCGGGCCGACAATCTGGATGCCGAACGGCATTCCCAGGTGATCGACACCGCAAGGAAGGCACACGGCCGAGGGCAAGGCCATGGTCAGCGCATAGGTCATCGCCAGCCAGCGCATATAGGTGGGCATCTTCTCGCCATTGATTTCTTCGACGAAAAGCTGCGCGTGGGGGAACGGGCTGACCGAAGCTGCCGGGCAGATAAGAATATCGGCTTCGTCGAAAAAGGCCCGGAAGCGGGTGTAAAGGTCGGTCTGCGCCTTGAGGGCCCAGGCGACATCGGGGAGCGAATAGCTCAACCCCCGCTCGGTGTTGTTGATGACGTTGGGACCGAGCTGGTCGCGGTTGTTCTCGAGCCGCTCCTTATGGGCCGCGACGAACTGGATTGAACGAATGATTTCAAACGCTTCGTGAACATCGGCGAGGTCGGGATCGCGCTGATGGGTTTCGGCGAACATATGGGCAAAAGCAGCCGTCCTGCTTTCGAATATTTTCCGGATATCATTATCGAGCGGAGCACAGCCCAGATCTGCTGAGAAGGCCACCTTCAGCGAGCCCAGATCAACGCCCGAGAGCGCATCGGGAATGCGCATAACATCGTCGCTGGAAAACGGATCATCCTTGTCGAGATCAAGCTGGGCCTGAAGCAGCAGGTGCGCGTCCTCAACCGAGCGCGCCATCGGACCCAGAACCGGCATCGGCAGCAGCGCCACGGGCCGCGTGGTGCGCGGCACGAGCCCCGGCGAGGGGCGGAAGCCCACAACACCACAGAAGGTTGCCGGCGTTCGCAGGGAACCGCCATGATCGGTACCGGTTGCCAGCGGTACCATACCGGTGGCGACGGCAACGCCCGAGCCGCCCGACGATCCGCCACAGGTCTTGTCGGGATCGAACGGGTTTCCGGTCGCGCCGAAAACCTTGTTAGTGGTGTTGGCCCCGGCGCCGAATTCGGGGGTATTGGTCTTGGCGAGAATGATGCCGCCCTCGGAGCGCACATTGGCCACCACGGGATCGTCCTTCTCCGGCACATGGTCCTTGTAGAGCAGCGAGCCCCAGGTTGTGCGCAGGCCCCTGGTTGCCTGCAAATCCTTGATGCCAATGGGCAGGCCGTGCAGGATACCGAGATCGTCACCGCGCATGACGGCATCCTCAGCTTCCTTTGCCACGGCAAGGGCACCATCTTCGTCGATCGCCGTAATCGCGTTCAGCGTGCTGTTCGTCTCGCCAATGCGGGTGATGCAACTTGTCACAAGCTCCACCGGCGAGAGCGCCTTGCGTCCAATCAGGCGCCGCGCCTCGACAGCGGAGAGATCACAGGGTTTGGTCATGGGCTGTATCCATTTTCTTCGCCCATTTCCCAGTACACGCCCGTTATCAGCGCCAATCCTTCGCGCATAAGCGGCTTGAGGATGTGTTCATTGGGCGCATGTTGAGAACAGGCCAGGTAACTCATCGGCAGCCAGGCGAAAGGCATTCCCAGTTCGGAGCCAATAGTGCCGGTGACATTCGATCCGCCTGAGCATGGCACGACCCCGCACTTGCCATTCCCGGCGCGTCCAACGGCGCTTTTCAGCCAGTTCGCCCAGGGATGATCCGGATTTGTCCGGCCCGGTGAAAAATAGCCCCGGTTTTCTTCCGGCGGTTCCTCGAAGTCGATATCGCTGAAGCCGCGCTCGTCCAGGTGAGCGCGCAAGATGGGCAGAATATCTTCCTGGCTAGTCTCTATAACATGGCGCAACTGGCAGCATGCGCGCGCCCAGGGCGGTACCGCGTTCACCGGCCTGTCGGGATTACCGATCTGCATCGCCAGCACTTCAAAGCTGTTCCAGATGGAAACCTTCTCGGCCCCGGTATATCCAGGCTCGCCCCAATCGGCATCGATTGCCGGGCCGTCTTCTCCAGCGGAGCGTTCTCCATCTCCAAGCGCAGCGCGAACGGAATCCGGAATATTTTTTGGCCTCCAGCCCTCCACCAGTATTTCGCCCTTGGGGGTTATGATGCTGGAAAGCGCGTGCGTCAGCCGCACCGCAGGGGAGCGCAGCAACCCGCCCCAGTTGCCGGAATGGTGACCCCCTTCACGGAAGTTGGCCACGAGATTGAAATTGAGGCAGCCGCGGTTGCCGAGTGAAATATTAGGCTCCGCGATATTGGCGCGCGGACCGTCGGAGGAAAAAAAGGCGTCCGCTTTGAAATCATCCCGGTTCATGCTGAGGATTTCACGGAACCCCTTTGAACCGTTTTCTTCGCCCTGCTCGATCACGACCTTGGAGTTGAAGCCGAGTTTTCCGCGTGTCTCCAGTATCGACTCAAGCGCGACCAGATGAGCGAGATGCTGACCCTTGTTGTCCGCCGTGCCGCGCCCGTAAACCCTGTCGCCGTCAAATGTAAGCGCCCAGGGGTCACGGTCTTCATCCCACTGGCCTTCCATGCCCAGAACAACGTCACCGTGGCCGTAACACAGGAGCGTGGGCAAGCTCTCATCTTCGATACGCTGGGCGAGAAAAACAGGACCACACTCCTCGAAAGGATTGTCATAGACCCGGCACTCGTAGCCGAGACGCTCCAGCGCCGGTGTCATGTGATCCTTGACATAAGCGTAGTGCGCGTACAGGCGGTCCGGGTTCTGGCTTTCCGTCTTGACCGCCACCAGCTTTGCCAGGCGATCATAGTAGCCCTCGCCACCATCGTCATCGTAAAGGCCGAGCGCATTGGTGACCGCCTGTGACCGCGACATGTTATGCCCTCCCCGGTGTATTGCCGGCACCGAGGTCCCAATATAACCCGGCCATCAGCTCCAGGGCATTGCGAGACACAGAGGCCAGAACATGTTCGTCCGGCGCATGCTGGGAGCAAGCGGCGTAGGAATGGGGCACCCATATCGCCGGCAGGCCCAAAATGTCGGTAAAAATGTCATTGCCGATGGAGCCGCCCATGCTTGGAATGACGGCGGGCGCTTCACCTGCCGTGCGCTGAATGGAGTCGTGCACCCATTTCGACCAGGGGTGATCCATGTCCGTCTGTGACGCAATGAAGCCGCCCGTGTTGGCCGGATGTGGCGGCAGCACCTGAACCTTGTCGAAGCCATGTTTGGCCAGATGCTTCTTCAATGCGGGAATGATGTTGTCG
>SDBT01007999.1_pt1 | contig 17339 bp, 16 predicted proteins | sample 2277101 | NCBI WGS metagenome assembly SDBT01 (sample SAMN10404973, study PRJNA504765) | marine sediment metagenome | isolation source: marine sediment core GS10_PC15, 103 cmbsf | place: Arctic Ocean: Southern Knipovich Ridge | collected 2010
ATCCACTTGCAACCCCCATTGTTAGGCTTCGCTTTTGCTATATGATACCCGTTCGGTGGATGGATGACGCCATGGACTCCTTTCTAGGATGAAAGGGAAACGGATTTAAGCATGATGAATGCTAGGCTAGTGTTACACTGGCCGGTGGCCAACTTGGACGGCCGTTGGGTAACTCCAGGATGGAGAATGACAACGGATAGTCGGGTTGTAAGACTTTGGGCAGGGAGCGCCCGTTTGGGGCGGTTGTGTTGCGACCGCCCCTTTTTTTATACATTTCGCGCGACGTGAAGTCGCAAGGTTCTCTCGCAAATATTTATTTAACCAAAACTATTATTCCCCTGAGCGGAAACTAGGCTGATCACGACTTGATCAGCATTCCAAACGCTACACGTTAGATTATGCAAGTATCATGCAGAGCCTTGTTTTAGCATAAATTGTTCTCGTTCACGCTGTAATTCTAATTGAAGCTCCTCCTCGCTTGGCAAATACGTTAAATATTTTGACGCAAAAAGCTGTTTACTATCATTTAACACGGAATATTTTGCAACAGTATCATTTTTTTCGCTACATAGTATTAAGCCGATAGTCGGATTATCGTCGACGCACTTGCGCAAGCCATCATACAGTCTGACATACATATCCATTTGCCCAACATCTTGGTGAGTCAGCTTGCCTAACTTTAAATCGATCAGTAAAAAACATTTTAGCTGGAAATTATAAAATATAAGATCTACATAAAAATCTTGCGAATCTGTCGTAATTCGCTGCTGTCTTGCAACAAATGCAAAGCCTTTTCCAAGCTCCAATAAAAATTTTTGTAAATTATCAATTAAAGCCTGCTCAATATTTTTCTCTAGCAACGATTGATGTGGTAAATTCAAGAACTCTAGCACATAGGGATCCCTTAAATAATCTTTAGGCTCAGACTGTAAGGATTGAGTTATTGCTTCAGCCTCATCTCTAACGGGTGTCTTGTCCTTACTAGAAAGTAAACGTTCAAAGTATAATTTGCTGATTTGCCTGTCTAGGGCTCGAACACTCCAATTTTGCATGATACATTCTTTCATATACCATGTTCTTGCTTCTGTGTTCTCAACACGAATCAATTGACGATAATGTGACCACGTCAATTTGTGCGACACTGTGCCACAAATTGGAAAGGTGAGATAGAATTGCCGCATGCGGCGTAAATTACTGGCATCAAACCCTCTGCCAAACTCTTGTGTCAACAGTTGGGCAAGCTTTTTTAATATTTCTTTGCCATATTCAGCTTTGATATGTCCTTGCGCTCAACTAATAGAACTTGCCGCTAATGCATTGATGGTTTGTTTCTTACTTATCGTTAGTCGCCGTTGATCTCCACTTGTTCTTCGTGATATATTTATCTTACTCAAGTCACTGCATCAACCGGGAACGTTTGCCATGAGCAAAGAAACTGCAATCATCATTTTTAGAAAAGAATCTATTCGAAGCATCTGGCATCAAGAAGAGTGATGGTTCGATTTGCTGACGGTGCTAATACTGAGGGCGGTCTACGTATTATCTGATATGAGAAAGGGGTGAATCTTAAATGAAACAAGAGAATGTAGAGCAAAAATTTGTGAAACTTGATTTGCCAAATGGGGAGCATGAAGGTAAGTCTTTTGAGCAGTGTAAGTTTGAAGCTTGTAATTTCAGTCATAGTCAATTTATTCGGTGTGAATTTATTGACTGTGAGTTTGTGCGCTGCGATTTAAATTTAATTGATGTTAAACTTTGCCGATTTACTGATGTGGTTTTTGATGAATGCAAGATGCTGGGTATCAACTGGACTCGAGTGGCTTGGCCGCAGATTGAGTTGAGCAGTCCTGTTAGCTTTTATCGTTGTAATATTAGTGATAATAATTTCTTTGGACTTAAACTAGCGAATATTGTTATCGAAGATTGTCGCGTATCGGAAGCTGATTTTAGAGAGACGGATCTTTCTGGAGCCAATCTTGCTTATTCTGACTTTAGCGGAAGCTTGTTTATGCACACTAAGCTCAATCGTGCTGACTTTAGTGAGTCGGTTAATTATTCGATTGATATTGAAGGTAATGAAATAACAGATGCAAAATTTTCATTTCCAGAAGTAGTTTCACTGTTGAAGAGTTTGCCAATTGAAATTCAGGGCTTTGAATAAATAATTATCATCGGCTTTTACATAGGGTTCTTACGATGCCATATCCGCTGATACTAAGCCAGGAAAGCTCAATAATAACTGATGGTAGGTTCCAGTGGTAGAACAGCGAAAATAAAATCATGACTGAACCTAAAAAGTTCACGGCTGAAAAGGTGAAATCTGCCACAGTAAGTTTGTGTAATTGAAGTAAGATATAAACCCACAGTACGATTATTACCCCGATGATGCCAACGATGTTGGCGAAAATGGCTATCATTTTTCTTTCTCCACTTAGATTCGAACCGAATGCTATTCTTTTTTTTGAGTGCTGGCAACAAACAGAGAAACATGATAACTTTTGCGCATGACAGATACACAGCACATTTTATTAATTATTGCTCGCATTTTGTTGGCCTCTTACTTTCTGAAGGCCGGTGTGTCTAACTTCAAAAACTTTTCAAAATTGGTCCCCTTTGTTGCATCGAAGAAAATTCCGCTCCCGGGTGTCGCTATGGCTGCTGTGATTTTTGTGCAAATTATTGGCAGTTTGATGGTTATCTTTAACTTTTATGCTGCCATTGGTGCTATTGGCTTGTTGCTCTTTACCTTGATGGCTAATTTGTTTATCTGCACTTACTGGGCCATGAAAGGCATACAGCGGCGTAATATCAACTTTTTGTTTGATGCGAATATTGCGGTGATGGGTGGCCTGCTAATCATTGTGATTATTTCTTAGCTAAAAATAAATTTAATTAAATAATAAAATATGATGGCTAGAATGGCGCCTGCTGGGAGTGTAATCACCCAAGACATAAAAATATTACGAATCACACCTAGGTTTAAAGCGCTCATACCGCGCGCAAGACCAACCCCGAGCACCGCGCCCACTAAGGTTTGAGTGGTTGAAATTGGCAAGCCCATACCCGAGGCGACGACCACCGTACCCGCAGTGGCTAACTGTGCCGCAAAACCGCGACTTGGGGTGAGCTGGGTGATGTTCTTTCCAACCGTAGCCATCACGCGATGGCCATACATGGCCAGCCCAAGCACAATTCCCGCAGCACCGAGGCCTAAAATCCATAGTGGTAAGGGTGATTTCGCTGTGATATCACCCGCATGGGTGACAATACTAATGACTGCTGCGAGTGGACCAATGGCGTTAGCCACATCATTTGATCCGTGCGCAAATGCCAGTGCACAGGCGGTGAAAACCATCAGCACGCCAAATATTTTCTCGATATTATTGTGATTTTTTTTCTGATCATCTGCCTCATATTTAATTCGGCGCAAAGCTAAAATACCAATACCCATTACTACGGCGCTAATTGCCATGCTCAAAGTAAAACTTTCCCAGTTACTTAAATCAATTTGCAAGTGTTTGAAACCTTTCACTAGCGTGACTAAACAAATCACCATGGCGACCAGGAAAATATACCCAGGCACAAAACGTTTAGCGGCATGGAAGGGGTGGGGGTTGGCAAAAATCAATCGCTGTACGCTGATGAATAATAGGTAGCTAATAATCCCAGCGATAACGGGGGTGATGACCCAACTGAGAAAAATATTGATCACCTCATGCCAATAAATCGCATCTGAATTGGATGCGACCAGACCAAAACCAATCATTGCGCCGACGATACTGTGAGTTGTCGACACCGGCCAGCCTTGATGGCTGGCAATTAAAAGCCAACTTCCGGCTGCCAGCAATGCCGCTAGCATGCCATAAATGAGTAAGTCAGGATCATGGCTAAACACTTGAGCATCGATGATTTTACTGCGGATGGTATCGGTAACTTGTCCCCCGGCTAACATCGCACCAGCCGCTTCAAACACGGCAGCAATGAGTATAGCTTGGGTGATGGTGATGGCTTTAGCGCCCACCGATGTGCCCATTGCATTGGCGACATCATTGGCGCCAACACCCCAGGCCATAAAAAAGCCAAAGATCACGGCGAGCGTCATGTAAATCAGGCCATATTCCATGGCGCGGATTGTAACAGGGCTTTGCTAATTTATCATGATGATTCTCTATTTCAAATCGATGGCTGAGCACTTATACTTGTGACCAAACATGAATCACAAGGACGACCCAATGAAAATATGGCGTTTCACGATAGTTGCATTAACCATTAGCTTGCTGAGCACGGCAAGTTTCGCGCAAAACGATGTTGAGCTATCCAAACAATTTCAGCAGATTATCAAACATACCGTACCGAATGCGGATGTGGGTTTGGTGGTGGCAAATGCCGACACCGGCAATATTATCTATCAACATAATGGCTATCAGGCTTTTACCCCGGCTAGCAATATGAAAATATTCACCGCAGCTGCCACCTTGTATTCGCTGGGACCAAAATATCATTACTTGACGACGGTGAGTTTAAATCCAAAACAGCTCAGGTCGCATGTGCTTGCAGGCAATGTGGCGTTTACCTTTGTTGGCGACCCTTCACTGACCATCACCGATTTACAAAATTTAGTACGCAAACTGAAAAAATATGGCGTCAATACTATCCGTGGTAATGTGGTGATCGATGACACGCGCTTCGATCGCCCTTATTATGCGCCAGGCTGGAGTGTGGATGACACGAATTGGTATTATTCAGCGCCGATCATGGCGATTATCCTCAATCAAAACTCGGCACATTTAACGCTTTCGCCGAGCCAGCGTGTCGGCGGAATGGCGACAGTTGCAATTAATAAGTCATCAATTAAACCTTTTTTGTCAGCAAAAAGTCATGTTAAAACGGTGACCTATCAATGGTCCATGCATCGTTGTTCATTACTGTTGGATGTCAGTCTGAAAAACAAAGTCTCCTTGTCGGGCTGCTGGCCAATCTCAACCAAATCGCGTAATTTAAAGATCGCTGTCCGTAACCCACGTTGGTTAGCAGAGCAGGTTATTCGCAATGCATTGCGCACCAATAAGATACAGTTAACAGGAAAAATAATTTTTGCCAAAGCGTCAAAGAATTATAAAGTTATCGCCACCGATAAATCTGCGCCAATGTCATCATTATTAACAGCGATGATGAAAGATTCAAATAATGTTTACGCAGAAGCATTTTTGAAAACATTAGGCTCGGTATATCGCAATCACGGAACGTTCCAAGAAGGTGTTAATGCAGTTGAGTCTATTCTGCGTGCAAAAACAGATATTGACTTCGATCAAACCAAAATTTTTGATGGCTCTGGGCAGTCACGCTATGACTTGGTTTCGCCAGAACAAATAGTGCGGTTATTGTATGTGATTAATCATTCGCCAAAAATTCGCAATTATTTTATCGATGCGCTGCCAGACTCTGGTATTAATGGCACTTTGCGTGGACGCATGAAGTCATTTGATTTGCGCGGGAAAATTGCAGCAAAAACAGGCACAATGATGGGTGTGTCATCGTTGTCTGGTTTTATTAAGACGAAAAACAAACAAACATTAATTTTCTCGATAATCGTGAATCACGTGGTGGGCAAAATCGGTGTGGCGAGAACATTCCAATCGCGTGTGGCGAGTGTTTTATTTGGATATCAGGCTTGATTAGTCGGACGGTGGGTTTAAACACATCAAGATATCGACTAATAATAAGCTGGCGCCAAAGCGTAAATGCCGTGAGTTAATCCAATCTTGTCCCATGTGAGAGTGTACAAGATTAATATAATGTTCAGCTTGGAACATGCTACGAATTGCCCCAGACGCTTTAATCCCAACGTTTGCGTTTGAGGCGGCAATTGTTTCTAGCATAATTTCAACAGCGTGTAATGTGGCGCCTTGCTCAATTTTTCCGGTCGATGTTTTCAAGAAGTTCGCACCACCTCCTATGGCGGCTCTTGATGCTCTTGCAATTAATTCGTCAGTTTCTAATGCGCCAGTTTCAAGTATGGTTTTTAATAGCACCTGTTCGCCACAGGCCTTTTTGCAACTGGCTACAAAACTTTTTACTCGGCTGCCGTCAGTGTCACGGTTGCTCAATAAGTCTTGATAAGGAATAACCACATCAATTTCTTGTGCGCCATCTGCAATGGCTTGACGGATTGCTTTGCAGGTATCGTCGGCGTTTGCAGTTCCTGTCGGAAAATTACACACCGTGGCGATTTTGACAAACGTGTCACCCAGTTGTTCACGTGCGAGTTTGACAAACTGGGGATAGATGCAAACTGCAGCCACATGGCCGTATTCGGTGATGGCATTTTGACACAGTGCTTTAATTGATGCGTCTGTATCTGTGTCACTCAAGCTGGTTAAGTCTATGAGTGTGAGTAATTGGCGAGCGAGTTTTTTATACGGCACAATGCATGTCCTTTGCAAATGCTAAAATGAGTTGGGCAAGTTTATCGCCTGCAGATTTGGCAACGAGTAGCACGTCATTGTGATTTAAGTGCTCATCGATCATGCCGGCAGCCATATTGGTAATGGTTGATATGGTGATTACTTTTAACCCGCAATGGCGTGCAACGATCACATCCGAAACAGTCGACATGCCAACGACATCTGCACCCAATAATCTGAACGCGCGAATTTCTGCCGGAGTTTCATAGCAAGGGCCTAGCACGCCAATATAAACACCTTCACGGAGTTGGATATCTAGGTTGGCGCCAAGTTGCTTTAGCTGATTGCGTAAGCTCGGATCATAAGCGTCGGTTAATGCCGGAAAACGCGGCCCCACGTTTTCGTCATTAGCACCAACCAATGGATTATTAAACTGAAAGTTAATGTGATCATTAATTAGAACTAAATTACCGGGCGTCACGTCTGGCCGTAATGATGCGGCAGAATTAGTGATGAACACGGTGTCGCAACCTAAGGCTTTTAATGTCCGAATGGGGGTTTGCATGGTTTTATTATCATGACCCTCATAATAGTGGCCACGACCTTTTAGGCAAGCCACATTTATCCCGTTTAGTGTGCCCAGAGCGAGCGTGCCATGATGACCTTTTACTGTTGCTATTGGAAAAGAGGGCAGCTCTTCATAGCTTATTTCAGTTTTATCTTCAATGGCGTCGGCAAGGTGTCCAAGCCCAGAGCCACAAACGATGCCTAGTGTTGGCTTAAATCCTGGTTTTTTTTGTTTTATTAAATCAACTGCTAGCATAGTTTGAATTCCTTAGCGTGCGAGAAGTAATTGTAGTCGGCCACCGACTTGTTGTGACAGGTCAGCTAGCTCACCTATCCATTCAATAATTTTATAGAGAAAGACAACATCAACCGGTGGCATTTCATTTTCAAGGCCAAACAGCAGCCGGCGCATTTTGACTTGCATGTCGTCGGTATCATGCTCAATTTTATCCAGCTTTTTGATCATATCTTTGATGAGTTTGACTTCACTACCACTGAAGCCAGTCTCAAGTAGTTCATCAAGTTCGCTGATGGCTTTGTTAGCTTGTGCTGAGGCATCGACTGAGCGTTTGACGAATTTAGTTAAATCGGGTGCCATTTTAGCGGGGATCTGCATTTTACGTCCAACCATCAGGCCGGTGATATCTTCTGATTTATTTGCAACCTCATCTTGGGTGATCAACAGTTCCAGAATATCGCTGCGTGGCACGGGCATAAACAGGCTTTTGGGTAGGTGCAGACGTAAATCTTTTTTCAGGTAGTCTGCCTCGCGTTCAGTATCGTTGATCTTAAGCTGGATTTTTTCAGCCTTTTTCCAGTTATCATCTAACACGGCTGTGAAGAAGGGGACTAATAATTCAGCACATTGATTGGCCTTTGCCATATGCTCTTGCAAGGGTCTAATGGGCGAGCGCCCAAACATTTTGAAGATTGATGCCACCATAACCGGTTCCTCTTAAGCTAAGTGCATGAGTATAAGTGAATTTTGTTCATATTGCTATCATCTGGTAATAAGCTATACTTATTCAGCCTGTGTTAAATTTAAGGAGTACGCATATGGATACTAAAAATAAACTGTTGGGCGCTGCAATTGCTGCGGCTGTGGGTGTTGCATTGACGATGTCAGCTGTGCCGGCACAAGCGGCGAAAGCGAACATGGAAAAATGTTATGGCGTCGTTAAAGCCAAGAAAAATGATTGCGGAACGGCTAAGCATTCTTGCGCCGCACAAGCGACCAAAAGTGGTGATTCACAAGAGTGGATTTATGTGGCTAAAGGCTTATGTAATAAACTGGTTAATGGTAGTTTAAAATCAGGCAAATAAACTTTATAATTTTCTGAGTATCGGCTGGTTGGCACCTTTCAGGTGCTGACTGGTTTTTTGCATTTTACTATAAACGAGTTTTGCTCTTATGCTTTTTTTCGATGAAAAATTCTTGGAACACAAATGGCATTATTTTTTGCAAGCGACAATGGCGGGCTTGTTTATTTTTGGAGTGCTGGTGACATTGGGTGGTTTTGCCGGTGCAGCAATTTTGGGTGTGGTCGGTGCAACATCGTTAGGCTCTAGTGCTTTCATCACGTTTAGCATGCATACCGGCGCTGTATGTACTGCTAAACGCGTTATCGGAGGCTATGTGGTTTCGATTTCTGTTGGCGTACTGATGTGGGAATTAGCAAAATATATGGGTGCGTTCAACCCTGAATATTCACATTTTTATTATCACGAATATTTTGCCGCCTTTGCTGTGGGTGCTGCTATGTTTTTTATGATTATTTTAGATGTAAAACATCCGCCGGCAACTGGCTTAGCTTTGGCGTTAGTGATTGCACCTTGGTCGGTAATGACACTCGTCGTTATTCTGTCAGCAGCGATTATCTTGGCTATCATCAAGAAAGTATTGCAGTCATGGATGATTACCCTTGTTTAGCCAAATTTGGATGTAATTGGGGGGCAAGTCCTGACGCCACGATTCATTACGTGGTACCAAGCATTTTCGTACTCGATGTGTGGTGATCTTGACATAGTGCGTATATATTGACAAGGTGCGGTAGGGGCATCAATACCGTATTTTTCAATTTTGCTTAATTCTTATTTCAGGACTTGACCCCATTTCTAGTTGAACTTGAAGGCGTCGCCACTTAACAATTGGTGTTTTTCCATTAAACGAACACATTCTTGAGGCTTTTCCGTTACACCCATTTCTTCCCAGGCAGTTATTGCCGATACTAAGTGCGATTTAGAGGGGTGCTGTTTATCGAGATGATCATAAGCTATTGCAAGTTGAAAATTTATTTGCGCAACATTTTCATTTAAATCATGCTCACTAAACTGTTCGATGAGATGTTTTTCTAAATATTGTAAAGCTCTGTTAAATGTGTTGATAGCTTCACCGCAGCGCCTCAGTTTTATCGAGACTTGACCCTGCAAACAAAGCGTATTATATAAGGCTGTTAAGGTTGTAGTGGTCTGATGCTCAAGGTCATTGTGATGGTAGTAGCGCGCTAAATCATAAAGCTCTTCTGCATAATAAAGCAGGCTGGTTAACATTGGCTTTAAATCATCAGTATTATTTTTTTCTTTGGCGCAGAATAGTTGAAAAACTCTGCACGCTTTTTCAAGTTCTTCGGCATAATAACAAACATTATGGTGTTTTTCTGCTGGAGTTAATATGGCGCGACCAAGATGATGCCTGATACATAATTCGTTACATTTGAAAATAATACTGCGTTGTTCATCTAGGTTATTTGTGTAATGAACCAGGCTGGTATATTCCTCGATTACTTTTTTAAGCTGCTCCTCACTGGCATGTTCCAGGGCTCGCGCAAATGCTTTTTTAGCAGCTTGATAAGTTGAGCCACTCACTTCGCTTAATCCAAGTGTCATTTTTAATTGTAACGCCTTGCCTAGGCTGGTATAGCAAGTGCACAACAAAAGATTGAATTGAGTCTTTGATTCTAGCAGCAAATAGAGAGTAACAGCTGATTTTATGGATTCGATTGCAGATTCTATATGTTGTTGACATCCTGTCGAGATAAACTGATGTGAACCCGTTTTGGTGATAAATACGGCTCCTTCTTTAGGAGAGTCTGACTCTGTTTTCTCTAGTTTTTCTTCCAGAGCAGTTGTTAATAGGTTATGCGCAGTGTTGGCGAGTAAGGTTGCAAGCGTGAGTATTGATTGTGCTTGGAAATCACTCGGCTTTCTAATAACTTGCCCATGTAGTAGTCTTAAGTTTTTTGCGGCAATAAAATATTGCTTCATACGAATTTGTTGCTCAATGCGAGTCAGCCTTTCATCGATGCTAGCTGTGTCAGCGGAAGCTAAAGCATCTCTGACATGAGTGACCTTTCCTTGTCTAACGGCTGTGACAACTTCTGTTCGATTTAATATTGCGTTGGGGGCTACAACTGTGTTTTCGAATAAAAAGATATGGAATGTGCTATCTGGGTTATAATCAGACCTTGTTGTGAAGGTGCTGATAACTTGAGTCGCAGTGAGTATGTTATCAATTTTTTTGTTATCCCTAAGGTTTAGAGAATTAATAACTAATCCATTGCTAAATGCTGCTGCAGACTCTTGCCTAAATTGATCTTGCTCATCTTCTTGAAATAACAAAGGATACAGGCTGTTAACTGTTTCATCAGTCGTCATTACAACACGGTAATGGTAAGGGGCGACAGTTTTACGTTCTCTAATAACAGCTCTATACATCTCCTCTGCATTCGGGGGTGCATAAAATATAATTCTTAATTCGTCGAGACTATCCATCACAAACCTATCGGTAAATTCAATATAACGTTGATACTATATACGTAAATTATTAAGGAAAGATTAAGAGCGCCTCTAGGAATGGGTAAATTGCATGAAATGTTATTCCCGCGAAGGAGTTTGTGAAAATATTAGTACAAAGGCCCATCGGGCCGATCTGTTAAAGCCCAGGGTTTGCACCCTGGGCTTTAACAGATCGGCCCGATGGGCCTTACATAACCACTTTCTAATCGCTGGATATTTTATCGGTTATGCGATGTCAATACAGTAAAAAATACAGTATTGATGAAGCGAGTCATAGTTTGCACAATGGGTCACTTAGTATAAGGGGGGTGAGCTATTTATGCAGCAATATTATGAAGCGGAGCTGCGCAAGCTCAGAGAATCGGCCTTGCATTTTGCTAAACGTCATCCAGAGCAAGCACAAATGTTGGGCTTGCAATCTTTGCGTGATCGAGACCCTTATATTGAGCGCCTGTTGGAGGGTACGGCATACCTGACTGCCAAACTGCAACAGCGCATTGATGATGATATTCCTGAGCTTAGTGCAAGTTTATTAGAGCAACTTTGCCCGCAATTATTACGACATATTCCAGCTCTCACCATTGCTGAATTTAGTTATAGGCCTGGACAATTGCAACAAGGCTACAAGATCACAAAGCATGCACAGATTTATAGTGACAGCGTTGGTAATAATGAAGAAAAAACACCGTGTTATTTTCGCACTACACACCCTGTGACATTATTACCACTCAATATAAGCGACGTAAATAGCGTTGAACTGGAAACCGGTGGTACGCGGCTGAAATTTACATTTGTGTGTGATCAAGGTGTTAGCCTTGATAGCTTATCATTCGCAGAGTTACCTCTTTATTTGCATGCAGACCCGGTAATCGCATTGCATTTGCGCATGGCATTGGTGTCGCAAGTTAAACACGTTCATTTACGTTATCTTGAAAGTCAGCACCCCGTGTTTCTTGGGCGACAGGATTGTATTATGGCAAACAACCTGTCTGTAAAAGATAATTTGTTACCAACATCTGATCGCAGTTTTCCTGGTCATCATTTGTTGCAAGATTATTTTTCTCTGCGAGAAAAGTATTATTTTGTCAATCTAACTAAGTTTGCAGAGATAAAGTGGCCGCAGGGTGTGCAGCAGTTTACACTTGAGGTGGATTTGGATACCTTGTTTCCAAAAGAATATCATATCCATAAAGAGATGTTTAAACTATATTGTACACCGGCAATTAATCTTTTCCAGCAAGATAGCGAACCCTTTATTAAAACATCATATAGACATGAATATCCTGTGATTGCTGATGCGAATTTGCCAACAGCAGTTAAATTATTTTCGCTTGATGAAGTGATCGGATTAGATGAGCGTGCAGCAAAGCAACAGGTATATACGTCGATGGCAAGTTTTTTGCATAGGGAAAATAATGCATCTTGTTATCAATTGCGTTATGTCGACGAAGGGGATGAAGTACTTGCAAGCCATCTCACATTTTCTGCTGCAACTGATCCTGATATGCAGCAAACAATGTCTTGTGCAATTACGGCCAGCAATGGTCACTACCCACGGCGTTATTTACATGCGCAGACCATTCAATATACGGGCGCCCAGTTACCAAATTACATTAAAGTGACGAATTTAACTCGACCCACAGCGATGTTGGAGATGCAACATCAAACTGGATTGCAATGGTCGTTATTGGCTAGTTTATCACTCAATCATCATACCTTGACTGAACTCACTCATCTTAGATCTGTGCTATCGCTTTATGACTGGTCTGGAAGAAACGATAATTTGCAGCGGATCCAAGCAATCAGTGAACTTCAGGTAAAGCCCATTCGACAAATTTTTCGTGGCGCAATGCAGCAAGGTCTAGAGCTGGAAATTATTCTGCAAGAGTCTGGTTTTGAGTCAATAGCAGATGCACATTTATTTGGGCAGTTGCTGCATGAGTTTTTTTGTCAATATGTCACCATTAACTATTTTATTAAAACGAATATTACTTGTCACCCATCAAATCGAGAATTTCAATGGCAGACACACCACGGGCAGAACATACCGCTTTAATCCAATCTATCGGCGGCCAGGCGCGAGCAACTAACTTTTATCAGCTGATGTTGCTGCTTGATCAATCAAGTTTTGATATTGATAATATTTATTTTAAACCTGATGAGTCAATGAGTTTTCCAGGCAGTGACATTACCTCGATTACTTTGCTAGATGATGCGCGTGTGCAGATGACCCTGAGTTTTCTAGGGTTTTATGGCGCATCGTCACCGTTGCCACATTATATGCTTGATGCATTGATTCAGGAGAATGAAAGTGCGGATTCACTTAAGAGTTTTCTAGAAATATTTAATCAACGAATTTATCAGCTACTCTATAAAAGCTGGAAAAAATACCGTCCAGTCATTAATGCTAGTCAATCTGGCAGTCGTTATATTCAATATTTGCATGCAATCTCAGGGCATAGTCTAATGGATGAGGATAAATCTGAACTTGCTTATGCGGGTGTGTTGGGTTCGCGTGTACATAATGCGGTGAGTTTGGCAGGAATGGTGTCTGGTTTTTTACAGGGCGTGTCTGCTGAGGTAAGCCAGTTTCAACCACGTTGGGTTCGAGTCAGTCAATTAAACTACCTAACGACAAATCGGTCAAATTTAATTTTAGGTGATACCACGTTGTTAGGAAACGAAGTTGTCGACCTATCACAAAAAATATCAATCGTGTTGGGGCAAATCTCAGCAGAGTTGGCATTGACATTATTGCCGGGTACGGTGATGGGGAAGCGTTTAATTCGCTTGGTAAAATTATATATTGGCTCAAGCTTGCAGTTTGATATGATATTGCGCGTAAAATTTTCGCAGAAAACCTGCTTAGTATTAGGGCAAGATCAATTATTTTTAGGTTGGACCAGTTGGCTTGGTGCTGCTACAAGTGATGAGTATCGTTTGCAATTCACGATTGACTAATTATTGGTTTTTTATTTCGTAAAATAAATTGCGCAATTTTGGCATTAAAGTGGATTATCAATGGTGATATCCCGATGCTGAGTAGCAGCGCGCCTAACACGACTTGCCCGTAGTCTGGAGGCAGCACATTATAGGTTAAGGCAATGGTCAGAATAGCAAAACCGAACTCGCCCCCTTGCGATAAGGCTAAACCTGTCCGCAGAGCAGTTGAAATTGGATAGCGAAAGAGTTTGCCAAGTAGAGTGATTAGGATAGCTTTAAAAATTACGATTGCAGCGAATAATAGTAAAATCCAATACCAAGTGGCACCCCAGGTATGAATATTTAATAGCATGCCGATAGAAATAAAAAACAGCCCAAGTAATATATCACGAAACGGTCTGATTTCATCTGCAATTTGCTGGCGATACTCTGTTTCACCTAACATGATGCCTGCTAGAAATGCACCTAATGCTAAAGACAAACCTAAATAGTGTGTTAGCCAAGCGGCTCCTAATGTTACTAGGAGCACACTTAAGGTGAATAGCTCCAATGACCGGGCAGCTGAAATTAACCGAAACATTGGACGAAGTAACCATTGTCCGGCGGCGAGAATAATTAAAACAGCAATAATGCCTTTAATAAGCGCCCAAAATAATATGCTAGAAGTGCCGTTGCCATTTGTCATGTTTAGGCTGGTGATGATGACAATTAAAGGGATGACGGCAAGATCTTGAAATAACAATATGCCGACAGCGTTTCTGCCATAATTAGTTTTAAGTTCTAGCTGGTCAGACAGTTGCTTGATAACAATGGCAGTTGATGACATGGCAACGATTCCACCGACAACAAGCGACTGTTGTAGTGTCATGCCAAGAAGAATGCCTACAACGGTGGTGGCGCTAGTGGTTAGGAATACTTGAGATCCGCCATATATAAAAGCACTAAATCGTAGTTCCCATAACATTGATAATGAAAATTCAAGGCCAATGGTGAACATTAGAAACACCACGCCAAACTCCGCTAGGTCACGAATATTTTGTGTATTGTCAACAAAGCCAAAACCATTAGGTCCGACGAGGGCGCCAACGATTAAGTAACCAAGCACCATGGGGATTTTTAAATGACGAAATAGCGTCGTAATAATCACGGCGATAAGCAATAAAATGAGTAGGCTTTCTAATGTGCCTAATGTCATTTTTCTTCAAGACCCAACACAGATATACTCAGTGTGCCAGGCCCGCTGTGAGTTGCAAGAGATGGGGCGCCGTATAGCACATGTATCGTTGCGTTAGGGAATTTTTTCCTAATTGCGTTTGCATATTTGTTTGCGTTTTCTGGTGCGTCCGCATGAGTAATGCTAAAGCGAGGATCTTTGTATGTTTCCGCTTTTTTGCAAACCAGTTTTACAATTTTATTGCGATTCATAGCCTGACCAAAGCCAATGCCAGCTTTGTTTGCACGGCCGTCACTGTCGACCTTAATAATGGGCAGTAAGCCAAACGTTTTGGCAATTCTGCCCGCTTTAGCAGAAAGACGCCCACCTTTGATTAAGTAATCCAGCATTGCTGGTGCTGCATAGGTAACGCAATTATTGATAGCCATTTTAATGGTTTGATCAATTTCATCCATGGATTTGCGTGCGTGAATTGCTTGGGCTGCAGCTTCTACAATCAAGCCTAATCCACCAGAGACGTTATTGGAGTTATATAAGTGTGTTTGGAACTCTTTGAATTGGTCAGCCATGTTGATTGCGCTGCGGTAAGTACCACTTAAATTATCAGAAACAAAAATGCCTATTGCTTGACGATATCGGCTAGCGGCTTTTTCAAATGTTTTACGGTAATCGATAGGTGAGGGTTGTGAGGTCGCTACCGTTTTTTTCGGATCTTTGAGTGCGCTATAAAATTCAGCTTTGGTGATATTAATTTTATCTAAGTGAGGTTTGTTATCAACCAATATTTGTAATGGGATCATCATGATATTATATTTGGCGATAATTTCTTGTGGAATTGCGCATGTCGTATCGCTCATTAGGGCAATATCTTTATTTATATGCCAACCAATATTCGCGCGATATTGTGCCCACATATCATCCGCTTTAGTTTCCAAGATTTCACCATGGTCTGACATTAATTTAAATATGCGCTCAGGTGCGTTGGTGTGGATATGTAATTTTAATTTATGCGGATTGCCGACCACTACCATGGAGTCGCCCCAAGCTTTTAATTCTTGTTTCACTGCTTTCAGGTTAATATCGTGGCCATGAATGATGCATTCAGTGCAGTATTGATATTCTATTTCACCACTGTGGCTTGCAGCTGGGCTTAAATCAATGTCGATATCGTCATAGCCTTCGCTGGTAATGGGTTTTTTGGTTTTATGTTCCTTGATGTTCTTTTTAATATTCTCAAGTGTGGCAAGACTGGCTTTGGGGTTTTCGATGAAGTCGACCACGCCCTGTAGAAAATTCACAAAGCCTTGTGCGCCAGCATCCACCACATTAGCCTTTGCTAGCACCTCAAGTTTGTCCGGCGTTTCTTTTAATGATTTCTTTGCAGCGACTAGTGAGCGTTGCATGAGGCTCTCAAAATCAGGGTGATTGTGATAATGCTCTTTGATCCAATGCGCCCAGTCATGCATGACGGTGATGATAGTCCCTTCGACAGGATTTGAGATCGCGTCACGAGTTGAGGTTACGGCGTGATTCACCGCTTGCGAGAAGTGTTTCACCCCAACTTTGGCTTTGGTGTCGAATCCTTGGGCAAGACCTTGGAAAAATTGAGCAAGAATTGCACCAGAGTTGCCTCTTGCACCATTTAAGGCGGAGTCAGCAACGCGATTGCTAACCGTATCCAGAGAAGGGTTGTTGCCATCATCTTCTAGGGCGGCTTTTGAAATCGACTCAAAAGTTGAGGCCATATTGCTTCCCGTATCACCATCAGGGACAGGAAACACATTGATTCTATTCAACTCTTCTGTGTTGTCGATGACTTTTCGAGAACCCACAAGAATGGCTTTTTGCAATCCTTTGCCAGTGAGGTATTCGCTGCCCATATTATTTACCTTGTTGGAATGAAGTTGGCCTATTTTAGTGAACTTCATCCCGACTAGCAATTGCAACAGCAAATGTTTACCATGCGGGCTTCGTACATGGACGTTAGATGATGCATCAGGCCTATCTGCTATTTATAATAATATTAGTTACTCTTGCCTTATTCATCTGGGGCCGGTGGCGTTACGATGTGGTGGCATTATTTGCCTTGATCGTTTGTGCTTTTACCGGTGTGGTGCCGTTCAGCCAAGCATTTGCGGGGTTCAGCAACCCTGCGGTAGTGACTGTGGTGTGTGTCATGGTGCTCACTCAATCAATCACCCAGTCAGGCGTGGTTGATTATGTTGTTAAGCGATTTACCCCAGCCACAAGCAGCATTGTATTACATATTGGTGTCTTGTCGGTTATGGCGATGGTTTTGTCCGCCTTTATGAATAATATTGGTGCCTTAGCCCTAATGATGCCAATTGCAATTCGCACCGCCATTCAAAGCAACCGATCTCCTTCACTTGTACTAATGCCGTTGGCTTTTGCCTCTGCGTTAGGTGGTTTAATCACCTCGATTGGCACCCCCCCGA
>SDBT01008000.1_pt1 | contig 17338 bp, 6 predicted proteins | sample 2277101 | NCBI WGS metagenome assembly SDBT01 (sample SAMN10404973, study PRJNA504765) | marine sediment metagenome | isolation source: marine sediment core GS10_PC15, 103 cmbsf | place: Arctic Ocean: Southern Knipovich Ridge | collected 2010
AGATAATTATAGTTGGATATATGTAGACACTGCTTCGTTTGTTCCAAGTAACATCTCTGCTGACTCTAATTCTAATTCCAAAGCTTCTATGGTGGTATTCAGTGATGAGCAAGTTCATAATGGATTATCTTACCATAAAATAGATGATAGTTTTTTTGAAACTCAATTATTAATGCTTGGTGAGGATAAGACAAAAACGCACATTAGAGAGACTTACGATCATACTGCTGTCGGAGGAGGATCGGTAGAAACTTATGATCATGATAAGAATATAATAAATGGTCAGAATAGGATATTAGGAGATGTCCCAAGCTATTCTTATGGCATTCCTATCACTGAAGAATTATTTAGAGTATGTCCTGGCCCATGTATCTCTGAGACTGACATTTCTGAAACTTTTTGGTGGAGAATGGATTTGCTTAATGATCTTTTGCCTGATGGATCTACTTTTGGTCTGGATTTTTCTGATGATACTCCTAAAATAGAAATACCTTTTTATTGGTACATAAAATATATAGATATAAAGTTTTCATATATTGGAGACGCTTTAAAAGAAATTGAAAAATATGTATCTTTTTATTTTGAAGAAACTGAAAGTTCTGTAAGCAATTTTTTGATATCAGAAATTAAAGATGATAGCGATGGCATTTTCGTTTATAGGTTGAATTTAAATTATTACTCTGGTGGCCCTGTTCAGTTCTTGGGAGATTTTTGGAAAAAAGCTAATATAATAGAGGCATTTGCCTTATTCGCTGGAGGGAATGATGAATCTCAGGATTCTCAGTTTAATGTTGACACATATAAAATAAGATCTGGGCAGAGTGCTGTTTCTTATGATAGGCAGGGTAGGGTGTTGGTTTTCTATGCTAATGAGGATACTGGTAATATAGATGTAGCAGTTTCTTATGACGATGGAGTGAGTTGGGTTTATGATAGAAATTTAATAAGATTAACCACTGCTGAACAAGCTACAATGCCTTTTGTCATAAAAGACGACACTAGCAGTCATGCTCATCTATTTTATGTTCTTAATGATGCATTTCTAATGTATAAAAAGATTAATACTAATCGTATAGATCCTACTAATGCTCTTGTTGAGTACCCAGTTCCAGAATCATATAATGCAGGAGATTATGATCTTAGCTTAGACGAACCTGAAAGGGCTTACTGGGGTGATTATAATAATAATGGACTTCTCATGAGAAGAGAGCCAAGTTTTTTTGTAGCTGGTTCTGCTGAAGATCAGTATTTTATAGACCAGAAGAATGCGGTTGAAGACATAAATGCTTTTAATGAGACTTTAGCTGGTACGGACGATAGTAGCAAGATTCAAACTAATCGTTTTTTGTTTTTTGGCAATGAAGGAGAAATGATAGATACTTTTAAAGGAGATCCGTATTCCATATACCTATCTGATGATGGTGTATTAAGATTGCTTTTAATCAGTAGTGGGCAGTTGTCTATCAAAAGAAGCAACGATTATGTTTCTTGGTCTTATGACGTTTTTGAGCAAGTAATACATAAAAATTATATAGATGATGACTTAAATAAAGGTTTTTCGGAGAACATATCGAATATACAAATAGTTAGGAATGATTACGACAAATCATTATTGTCTGTTTTGTATTTTCATAGCGATATGCTGTTTATCAGGCATTTTCATACTAGCGTATTGAACTCTTGGTATGATGAAGAGGGTAATTTGCAAGATCAACAGATAAGAAGGCATCTTGAGATAACTGAGTCTGACGATACATTTGATCCTCCAAAAGTAAGGACTAAACATCTTCCTATATTTTTAGTTGGTATAATCCCAGATGCTATAAAAAGTAGTATTAAAAATGATATAGAAGATGGGGTAGTAATAGATGAATCTGAGTTGGCTATTATTTTTCCTTATAAAGATCCAGATACTCCTGGCGACATAGAGGCTAACAAGGCTATGGTCGATAGATTTAATGAGAATTTTAGAGTTGACACTGGCACGCAGGTATATGCTTTTACTTCGGCAACTGGATTAATAAGAGTTTTTTATAAGGATGCTCTTGGCAATATGAATGGAATAATAATTGACTCTCTAACAGATCCAACTTTAGAAGTTATGAATGTATTTAAGGGTATTTAATTTTGGCAGAGTTTTTAGAAAATGTAATAGATATTTTAGAATCATGGGATTTTTATCCTAAGCAAGAACCTAATTGCGAAGGTGGCACAGCTTATAATTCTGGGCATGTTCAGCTTAAATGTTTTATTAACAATGTATGTCCATTTTATAAAACTCCTAAAAAGGAAGATGCTTTAATATTTAACAGTGAAACCTATAGAGAGCTTGTTGATGTGCTTCCTAGAAGAATAACAACAGCATTAACAGCTACTCCTGGGCTTGAGGGTTTGCACTTTAGGCCGAGGAAAGTTTTTAGACATAATTATATGTATCGTTACTCTCCTGATTTTTTTGATTCTACTATTAGTTTTGGGCATAGTCTTGACGAGATTTTTGCAAACTGGGATATTTTTTTTAAAGATATATCTATTAATGGGACTCCTGGCGTTGTAGGAGCTGACCAGACTAGATATCAAGCAGAGCAGTCGTGGCTAGCTGTTCCTAGTGTATTCGATGATTTATCGTGCGGTGCGGACGGTGTATGTGATAATAATGTTTTTTATGAGGCAGGAGTAAAGTCTCAATGGATCTATGGCAGTCAATCGTTGCCTGTTAATATGTATAGTGATAAAGATGTAGAATTTGATTATAAAGAAGAATATTGGAAGGATTATGAAGATAGTTTTATGTGGTCCAATGATAAATTAATTTTGAAGCCAATTGAAACTTTAAGAATAGATAAATTTACTGTTCAGATGCCAGTTCAGTCGAGAGTCCATGATAGAGATTCTAATGGTATTCACTGGAAAATAATTAAAAGAACTCCTGTTTTTAAGGGAGAAGATTTCTTTATTAGATTTTACAAGCAGTCACAACAAGCTGTTAAGCAGACAGGCTATGCTGGTCTTGTTTCTTTTAATGATAAACAATATGCTCCTTTGGATTATACAGAAGAAGACACTATTAAAATAAATCCTATAGCTGATTTTGAGATGAAGATCAATGATGCCATCAGGGGATCAGATGATCCTGGTGATGGAATTAAAAATTTAAATATATATGATTTTTATAGTCAGGCTTATTATATAATAGAGCTAAATGCAGAATATTTTATCGTAATACCATCAAGAGGATTCCCTGTATTTATTCATTTCTTTAGAGCTGAGGATACTACAGGAGTTGTATCTAAAAGGATGGGAGAGCCTTTTGGAGGCATATCTGGAGAGCAACTAATAAATGCTGAATATTTTGATATCGTTGTTAGAAATCATCTTGGAAGATTAGCTATTCAATTTGAAGGCCCGTTTGGAGAAGTAGCTCCTTGGATCGTAGAAAGAAATGATTGGGTTGTGGAGAATGTTCCAAAAGGAGAGAGTCCATTTATGGCTGAAAAGCCAAGGGATTTAATTGTTCCTAGGGGCAAGATAGGCATATGGGGAGGTAATTTGAGATGTGGTTTTATTTTTGGACCACTTCAATATCATTCTAGTTTTGTGTCTTTTATTTATCCTCCTAGAGATACTGATGAGAGTGTCGGTAGTGAGGAGGTTCCATGGAGAGCTTTTCTTACGATAGCCCCAGAGATAGTTACTTTTTCTTCTGACTACTTTAAAAGTGATCCAATATGGTTGCCTATGAATGGCCCAGTAGACGGAACACCTAGCAATCACTCTTTGTCTTTGGAGGCCTACAGTGGATATTTAGAAAAGGGATCTATAGGAGATCAGCCAGTAGAATTTACAGATGTTCCATTGTTTACTATGGATGCCCAATATTATTTTGATTATCACGAAGGAGATACTCCACTAGAAAATAAACTAGGATATTTTCATTACAATATGCCTATAAGAGATTTCGCAGATGTAGAGTCTGGTGGACGTGTAGGGCATGTTAAAACTTCTAATATAACAGTTCAAAAATACAAATATCTTAACAATGACAAAACCAGGCATCAAGGATTTAATATGTATATAGGCATGATGTGTGGTGATCATGTATTCACAGATAAACATTGGTTTGGAACTTCTCCAGGCGTTAGACCAGCTTCTTATGATATATATAGGAATACATCTGCTACAATTGCAGATAGCGTTTGGTATTTGCCAGATTGTAAAACTCCTATTATCACGACCATAAGATTAATTTCTGAATCTTCTGAGGAGCCTAGATGGGATGATAATACTAGTATAGAAGATGGAATTAATAGAGATCCGACTAAAGGAACTAGCTCTTATTTTAGAGATGCTACAAATCATGTAATGACATTTAGCCATGCTTGGACGGCATCTGGTTTAACATCTATGGAGCATACGGGGAGTATACAGTTTTATTTGAATCCAGAAGTGGCTATAGAGGGCAACATAACTGAAGATCTGATAGCTCTTCAGGATAAAAACTTCTATATAGAAATTTGGGCAGGATATGAACCTTTAACAACATGTACAGAACCTGACGGTTCTGTCTTAAGTAACTATACAAGAATCCCAGGTTTTTATAAGATGTTTACAGGAATGTGTCAGGGTGGTACTATTAGTTATGAATATGGTAAAAATATAATGACATGTAAGTTGGAGGATTATTCAACTGTTTTAAAGGGTATGAAGTTTTTTAATTCTCCTTGGTTTGATGGATTGAAAGACGTAGTTGCTATAAATGAAATAATGCAATTTGCAGGTTTTAGAGATAAGGGATTTTATGATCCAGGAACATTAATAAAAGAGTTAGCCAATAATGCGGTTGCAAATCCAGGTGAGCAATTCCATATGAATTTTGATGGAAGGGTTTTTAAATTTGAACCTTTTGCATTGCCTTCTGGATATAATAGACTAGAGCAGCCAGCTTTCAAATTCAATGATGGAGATCCATTTATAGATGCTATTACTAAGATAGCAAAAATGTCGTCAAAGATGTTTTATTTTGATGAGTTCGGTCAAGCTCATTATGAAGATTTTCAGGATATGCTTGAGGCTGACTTTACAGGAGCTGTGCCTTTGGTTCCTTTATATCAGTTTACAATGCATCCAGAAATTAATGGAGGGCAATTATTATTCAATAAAGTAGAGAGATCTTTCGATGTCACTGGAATATATAACCATATTAAAATTTTAACAAATACTCCAGATATGCATTTGTTAATCAGGGATAATTTGAAGTGGGATTCTTTAGAGAATACTGAAGTAACAGGTTTCTTAGGATATATGAGAACAGCTTATCAGGCAGAAAGCATGTTCGGATCTAAAGAAGCTCAGTTGGCAACAATTAATAAATATGCTGTAGGATTTAAACCTAAAGTAAAATTAACGTTTGAAACTTATGGCTTGCCTCTAAGAGCTACTGACATAGTGGCTGTTGAAGGAGAGATTGTCAGAGTAACTAAAGTTAGTCATGTTCTAGATGCGTCTAAGAATCAATGGTGGATGCAGGTAGAGTGTGAGAGATACCAATCAATTGATGCGTCATCTCTTATTAGCGACTAACCTTAATAATTTATAGGAGAATAGAATGATAGAAGACTCTATGAGAAATAATCTTGTTAGAATGTTCAATACTAACAGGGATCATGTCACTCAGGAAGTATCAAGATTGGGAAGCGTACAGCAGAGAGATACAACATATAGGAGAAATGGAATATTGAATTTTGGAGCAAGGCAGATGATTGCTATGGCTGGAGAATTTGATTTTCATATAGTAGGAGTAGGAGGCCCACCTGTAGTCGGGTCATAAATAGTATTTAGGGAGAAAAAGAAAGGATTTTTAATAAGAATCAAGAAATGTAAGATATAAGTATTATTTTGGAGAAAGTTATTATGTCTTACAAGTTGACAGATTATAAAAATTTGGATTTTTTTAATAAGATAGATACTGAAGAAAAAGCGTATTGGTTAGGATTTATTTACGCAGATGGCAACGTTAGTAAAGATAAGGGTTTATTTCAGATACATTTGCAAAAAAAAGATGAAGAACATTTAAGAAAAATAGGTAATATATTTAATAAATCTATATATACAGGTAGTTATCATAAATCTAATGGTAAGGAATATAGTTATGCTATTTTAACTGTTTTCAATAAGGAAGTTAAAAATGGACTTCTGGGATGCGGAATATATCCTAATAAAACGAAGATTGATAATATTGATGTTTTTAAAAAAATAAATGACAAGTTTATTCATCATTTTATAAGAGGAGTTTTTGACGGTGACGGATGTATAACTAAAACTATTTTGAAAAGCGGTAAGATTAATTATTGTTTAAGTATTGCTGGTTCTCCTAGATTTTTAATTATATTGAAAAATATATTAATGGGTAAGATAGGGATTTCTAATACTAAAACGGCAGAGGTAGAGGGGTGTAATATTATTAGGTGGAGCGGGATAGAGCAGATTAATCTTATTTATAAGTGGTTATATAGAGATGCTTCGGTTTATTTAGAGAGAAAAAAATTAAGGATGGAAGATTATAGTAAAAATATAAAAAGTCGCGGAAAGTCAAAATATAGGGGCGTAGCCTGGCATAAAGATAATGATAAATGGTTAGCTAGTATTTCTTATAATAAAAAAAGAATTAATCTCGGCTATTATAGGAAAGATAAAGAAGCCGCTATAGCGTATGACAAAGCTGTTATTAAATATAATAAACCATTATATAAATTAAATTTTAGTAAGGAAGAATAATGGGACAGACTAGATACTTTTCGCTGGCCTTTTTTGATTTTGGCGACAGATTAAATACATCAATAAATGTCCAAAAAGAGATAGATCGTTTTGTTGTTATAGACAAACAGCTTTTTGGTATGTATAATATTTTTGGCAATGGAGTTATCGATGGTTTTAATGTCAGCGATGCAGGTTTCCAAGCTACTAAGGGTATATCTGTCAATATCGCAGAAGGCACAGGAATTATTGATCACTTGGCAGCAGAAATGCAAGTGCCAGGAACAGTTAATAATTTGCCTCCTAATATAGTAGTAGATATATATGCATCAATAACAGGATCTACTTATTTAGATAGAACAGTTATTTTTCAATATTCTTTAACTCCATTGGCTAGTGGAATTAAATTAGCTACTGTATCAACAGGAGCTGATTCTATTTTATTCATAGATAATACTACAAGGGATTTAATAGGTTTCGAACAGATCATACAAGAAGCTATTAATGAGCACAAGCATAGAGGAACACCTTCTAAAATAGATTTGCCAACAGAGACAAAGAACCAATTGCCTGGAGCAAGGTTAGAAGGCATAGATGCTTCTAAGGTCGTTTCTGGTAGATTTGATGTTGATAGAATACCTCTGGTTGATCATAATGAGTTAGAGAATAATGGTCTGTTGACACATGCTGCTTTAGATTCTTTTATTAAAACATTTTCACAAAGCAATAGAGAGTTATTGGGAGAAATAAACACTGTTAATCTTATAAAATCTATAGTATTTTGGAAATATAAGTTTGCTGATGCTGATGAGTTTTTTATTAATGAATTAGTTTTGATTCCAGGAATATCTCCTAGTTCTTATATAGATTTTAACGCTAGTACCGCTATCGTAAGTGTTAATGATGGATGTATTAGTGGTATACCATCTAAGACAGGCATATTCGCATCGGTGTTTTGGAATGATACTTTTTCATTCAATAACGCTACGTTCCAAGAGAATGTTATAATACAGAATGATACAGTTTTTATAGATGCTTCTTCAAGTTCTACTGATTCTATTGCTAATTTTGATAGTGGTGTTATGCCATTTGAAGATTCAATGATTATTATAGATAGAGATCAGAAAGCTGTTGTTGTTAATATTGATGGAAATAACGCAGGTCAATTAGGTGGAGGTGGAGTTTTAAATTACTTCTATAGAATTAACTTTTCAGAACCAAGAAATTGGTTCGGCATATATGATGAATTAGTTATCAAGATTAAGACTACAGAAGAAATACATGATTCTGTTAATATGTATCTTGTCAATGGAAACAATGTTAATGATAATGGCCAATTTGGTAGCCTTGAGGTTGGAGATATAGATGGAGTTAAAAAGCCTTCTTCTGAATGGCAGATATTAGCTAAAGATGAAAGCATGGCAGATTTTGTAGAGAAAGTATTTGATATAACAGCATTAGAGCTAAATGATGTAACTCAGCTTACCATATATACAGAGGATTCTTTTATATTTGAGATAGATGATATAGCTGTTAGAAGGAATAATATTATATCAGAAACAGGAACTATTAGATTCCAGTATGGCACAGAAGCAAGTGTAACTTTCCATTCTATTTTCTTCGAGGCAGAGACTCCTACTGGGACTGGGATATCTGTTAGAGTGAAGATAGCAGCTTCTACAGAGTTGCTATCTAGAGCATCGTATAGTTTTCCTTTAAACACAGGAGATGTGGTGGCATTGTCAGGGTCTGCTGCAGAAATCGAAGTAGTTATGAGTAGTGATGAGAGCAGGACTATATCTCCCGTTTTGAGCAGCGTAGAATTAAGATTACTGACTGATGCTGATTTTACAGGTTTCGAAATAGATACTGAGAGCGAATGGGTTAGAGGCCAATTGGCTAATCTGACTATTGATCCAGCAGAGCAAATAGGCAAGGAGGTATTAAATATATCTACGCCTATTAATGTCGGAGGTAGATATTTTGCTAATGCAGGATCAATAAGTGAGAATAATGATGCTGATGATGCTGTCTATGGATTCAGCGGTGCTCCTGGCGGAGAAGGTCGTTATGGCATGCCTATTTCTCCTGTTCAGGCAAGGGATTGGAATGTATCTTCTTCTAGAGGTTTTGCGACTGTTACTTCAGTAGTAAGAAGATTCGACAATACTTTTTTAATAGCAGATATGGAAAATAATAGAATTCTTCAAGTAGATAGAGATGGAAATTTAGTTAAGGGATTTGGTTCTACTTATTCTACAGATAGTGATTTCTATCCTCTATCAGCAGTTTACAATAATGATAGTAAAGTTTTGACAGTTGTTTTCACAGCAGTCCCTGAGGTAGAAGATATAACTAAAATATCTCTTATTCTAGGCTCTGCTGAGATAGTTTTAACTGAGAACGAAGAGGTTTTAACTGCCGCTAGCGGAAAAACTACTAATGAAGAAAAAGTATTACAAATAAAATTAGATGATGATACTGCTGTTAGACTATTAAACGCTACTCCTGATAATCTTACAGTATTCTTTAATAATGGAGCGTTTACACAAAATATTGTTGTTAATGATAACATGAAAGCTCAAGGTAATAGTATTTTTAGCACAGAAAAAGGACTAGTATGTTTCGTTGGAGATTTTATTTTTATAGATAATATCAGACATCCTATTTTCGTATATGAGAATAGAGAAGAGAATTTTATGTGGGGCAATTCTTCTATATTTTATATAGTAAATCCTAATGAAGATGTTGTAACTGTTCCAGATATAGTTGAAATAGATCCTAACGATGTTACCAACTCTACTGACAAGTTGGTTAGCAGTGAGGTTAAATTCTCTGATTTTACTTTGGGTGGTATTGTTGAGTCTACGATAGATGGTACATTTATAATTGCAGGGCTAGTAGAGTCTGATACTACTTTGGGGGGCATAACAGGATCTGATCTTTTAGATGCTCATGGAGGGTCTGATGATGCTCCTGAGGATGTTAAATTTAGAGCAGCAGCTATTGATGCTCTCGCAGTGATGGCAGGAAGAGTTTTCACTATAGATAAAGTTAATAATAGACAGCAAGTTAAATACACTTCTCCTGATGGGTTATATCCTTCTGATGTGGATAAATATGATAACGGAGATGATGCTGTCGCTGAGTCTGCTGTTGCTAGTGCTTCTGGTAGGTTAATAAGGCTTGATACATTCGGAAATATAACTTGGAGCTATGGCTCAGGACAATTTCATATAATTAATGATAATAAAGTCATTTCTGCCGATAATTTAATAGTAAGCGTATAAGATGTTAAGAGATATTGAATATGAAAATAAAGTTGACGTATGCCTGCTTTTTAAATCAATCAGGCTATTCTCATGCAGCTCAAAATTATATTTTTGCATTAGATAAAACAGGGCATTTTGATATTAAAATAAGAATTTTCGGAGATAAACCAACTAGGCCAGCTGTTAGTGATGAAAAATATGAATATTTTATGAAGATGATCAGAAAAGATGATGATCCTGATAGAATTTTAATATATCATTGCATTCCAACTATTCAAAAAAGGGTTAAGGGGTATAAGAAGAGTATAGGATTTGCTACTTTTGAAACATATCAACCTCCAGAAGAATGGATGAACATTCTTAATAGAAACGATGCTCTTATTGTTCCTTCACAATTTAACTATAAGATCTTTTCACATATGAAAATAGAAAAACCATTGTATTATATACCTCACTGTATAGACATGGATATTTACCACAGGAAGGTCTTGCCTCGAAAAGAGTATGATAGGTATACTTTTTTGTTTATGGGAACCTGGAAGGAACGTAAGGGCTATAAGCAGCTAATAGAGGCATGGTTAAAAGAATTTAGTGAAGAAGATAATGTCCAATTGATGATAAAGACAGATAAAATACCAAAGGCTAAGGAAGATATTGAAAAGATTAAAAAACAACTTGGAATAAATAAAGGATTTGCACTAATTTTATTCGAAAATAAAGTATTCGATGAAAAGCAATTGCCGAAATTTATAAAATCAGTAGATTGTTTTATTGCTCCTACTATGGGAGAGGGGTTTAATATTCCAGGATTGCAGTGTATGGCATTAGGAATCCCTGTGATCATAACAGATTTTTCTGGTTGTCAAGAATATGCTAATCAAAACAATGCTACTATGTTAGAGATTAGCGGATTTACCCTTCATAGTAATATGGACAATATCCCTCAATTTAAGAATAAAAAATGGGCATTTGTAGAAGTTAAAAAGATAAGAAAAGCAATGAGATATGTATACAATAATAAAGAGTATGCTAAATTAAAAGCTAATCTAGCCTATTCTGATGTTAGATATAAATTTAATTATAATAAAATAGGGAAATCATTTATAGACATGTTAAGAGAATTATATGGCTAATATAAAATTATATCCTCCATATGGCACAATTAAACAATCATCTTCAGTAAAGTTCGAAATTTCCGATGTTGGTATTGATAAATTCAAACTAAATATGGAAAACGCTACAGATGGTGTTAAGATTGATGTTAAACATATAGAAGAGATTGATGGGGTTTATGCTGGAGTTATGGATTTAAATATACCAGAGCATTCTTCACAATCATCTATCTCTGTGTTCGCTCATATCGAGGAATTGCAATCAGATGGTTCTTATAAGACTTTTCAAATATGTCCATCTCTTTTCGATGTAACAGAAGAATTTGATAATGTTAATAATAATATTATTGTAAGTCCGTCTTTTGTTGGACAAGAAGATCTATGTGCTATTAAGATTAAGGGAGAGCCTCTTTCTACAACTGCTTTTTCTGTTAATGATAAAATTATGAAAGTAATGATTAATGAAGCAGGGTATGGATCTATCCATTTTAAAGGAAGTGATCTTGTAGGAACTAAAGAATTAGAATCTTTGAATAAGATCCCAGTTTATGTCTACGAAGGAGAGCATAGCACCAATAAAGTGTTTAGTGGATCTTATGTTAATATATTGCCTTCTAATATAGCCCTTCATGCAGCTATTGATCCAAGATGTGATATAAATGACGAAGACTGGTACGTAGATCCTATGGTTGGATGGATAAAACCTGCTGAATGTGATCTGGAGCCATGCGACTTAGGAGTAGACGTTTGTCCATGTGACCCTAGAGTGGAAGATTGCGATTGTAATCCTCAGTTAGAAAGCTGCACAGAATGCAATCCAGAAAGGGATAATTGTTTCCCTCCAGAAGTTTGCACTCAGGCTCTTGATATTCCAATAGATTGCTCAGATGGAAGTATCGACATTGGCAGTAATACTTGTAGGATACATAGTGCAGCAGCAACTTTGCTAAATAACGGCATGGTTTTGCATGCATTCACATCTCCAGACACTGAGTTTGAAGCGGATGCGGAGGCTGATGAATTTAATATTAACAGGATATTTTTATCGGCTCAACAATCAACTCCTACTATCGGAATTATAGCTAGTAAGGATATTGTTGTAGAGTCAAAAGAAGAGGACGAAGAGTTTAGATTCCATGTAGATAATGAAACTTGGGAAGCTCTTTCTGCTTTTGGAGATTTAAATACTTTAAGCATATATGTCGTTCTTTATGACGCTCTTTTTGGATATAAGAAAATAAGGATTTCTAGGCTTGAAAGTAATGAATATTTGGCTGAGGATGTTGTTATTGGAGAAGTCGGAGAAACAAAAATAGCTTTGGATAGTTGGGTATTTTGTGTTAACTCTGTATTCTTTGACCTATCTGCGGCTCCTCCTGAGACTTATCTTAATAGCTCTCCTAATGTTTTGGCTCTTCCTTTTGTTAGAAATGAATTTGAGACTGGGGGCTATGCCCAACCAGTTAATGTGTCTATTGCTTCTAACAGTAGCCATGTCGGAGTTGAATTAGAATCATATGTATATATTATTGTTGAGGCAATAACTGAAAATAAATTAAGTCAATTATATTTTAATAGTTTATCGTTGGGTAGAAATAATTTATTTACACAGCAGTCATACGGGTGGGTTAGACTTACTGATGAGACTCATGGTAATAATAGAAATCCTGTGGCTAAAATGGATTCTAGTAATAATCTTCATGTAGTTTTTGAAAGTGATAGAGCAGGAATTAATCAGCTATATTATGGGAATATAGGATTAGATCGTATCAAATCAGCGGCAGCTACATTCTCTGCGTCTGTTGATAAGTATTCTGAGTTTTTATCAACAGGTAAGGTTCCTTTTGATTATTTAAAGCCTCTTCTATTAAAAACTGCTGTTGATACTCCTGAGTTTGTCGAAGCAGATATTCTATCTGAGAATTGGACTGCGTTTACTGGAGATGGTGGTAATGTATCTTTCACTGATTCTAGTAATTATTTAAGGGATATGGTGATTATTTCTAATCCTGTAAATCAGGAAGCTATGGCTACAACTCCGTTGGCTATTTTGTCAGACCTAGATCCTCCTAATTTAGAGCTTATTCAATATAATTATCAAATATCATTTGATATGGAAGCTACTGTTGCTCAGGATAATAGTGTCACAACTGATACTACTGTAAGTGATACTCTTATGGATAATCTATTTGAAATATGGAAAAAGCGTTTTACTATTTCTATTGACAAGGGAGTAGATAATCAACCAGTTTATATAGATTCTAATTCTAACAAATTTGGCGTAGGTAGAGTTGATAATGTATTTGATAGGATAGTTCCATTAGTAGGAGCTTATAAGCATGATGAAGATAATCCGTCTTTGCTTAATACTCAAATAAGAATTTTGAAACAAGATATTAATTTAAAAGATTTTACTTTTGGATTGATGTTTGAAAAAACAATTTTTAAAGCAACTAATATTGAGCCTACAGTAGAATATGTTAGCAGAGGCTTTAGTGCTTCATCATATTCTTCAGAAGAGATAGAAACTATTTATACGGGAAGAGCAAAGTTAGTAGCTTTTATTAGGACTACAGAGGATTCCGATACAAGGGCTGATTATATTATAGTGAGAGAATTTCCAGAGCCTATAGATGTTAGTGAAATATCTACGTACGATATAATGGTCAATTATGTTAAAGAAGAAAAAGATCCAATTTTATTGCAGTACCATAGGGTTCCGTCGCTTCCTACTTTATATCTTATGTGCGGCCCTGGGGCTTGCCCAGATGAGGTAGATGAATATATATTTACTGAAGGCATAGATGGCATAACAGTTAGATTTGTAACGGGGACTGTAACAGATGCTATTAGAATAGAAAATATAGACACAAGAGAGATTCTTATAGATACTGGGCAAGTATCACATATTATAGGAGATCCATTAGTTATAACTCTTTATAAAGATGCAGAGCTGATAGGAGTAAGAGGAGTAAGGATTACGGTTATATATAATCAATTCTTCGGTACTGGATTTTATTATGATGTTACAGAGTTTGTTTCTGGGCAAGGAGGTATTAATAGTAATTCTTATTTGGGAACATTGTCGTTATTTATTGATGGAGTGCCTAGATTTTCACAATCATTTGAAACAGAAATAGATCCTACTGATTATAATTATTTTGACATAGGTTTTGGAGTCCCTAGTGGAGGATATTATGTTGCTGATAAGATGAGTCCTAGCAAATTAGGAATATTCGATGATATTTCTGCAACTCTTGATTTGAGTAATATAAAAATAACATCTCCTACATACACTTACAATGACGAAGTAGTTAGTTTGCCTCCTATGATTAGGGATCTTACAAAATTTAAGATTTTTGAAGAATCATTGACTATTCCTAGTAGCACCGTTGAATCTTATAGCCCTGATGGATGGGACAATGAATTTATTACACTGAAATTTGAGAGTAAAAAAGAAATTAAATATTGGAAAGAATATATAGAGACAGAAGGGAATAGATTTTCAGAAGAATTTAATGTAGAAGATTTTGAAGAAATAAGTGTTGAGTTTAGCCCAGGTTCACTGCCAGATAGGATGATAATTAGTGAAGCTGATGAGTACGAGACAGTTTTACACGACACAGATTTTATTGTAACAGCAGAAGGTGAGCCAGTTAAATTTGATGTCGGTGTGTCCCATACTGATAGTATTTCTATAACTGTAGAGGTTGGAGATTTTGCAGAAAACTCTGATTATAGTTTTAAAGTATATTTTAAAAATGTGGTTAGTGATAATGCTTTTATTCAGACACCTATAACTTTTGAGGGGATTAACCAATCAGTAGATCTAGATGTTGGTATTTGTGATGATCTTCATATGGCTTGGCAGTCTAATCGAAGTAAACATTGGGATATATATTATGCCAATTCATTTGATTCGTTATCTCCATTTAGGCATGAGACTCAAATAACTAATACTGAGAGCAATAGCATTAAGCCTTCTGTTTCTGTTAGTAGAACTGGATCAAGAATGATAGCTTGGAATGATAATAGGGGAGGAGATTATACTATTTTCGCAGCGCGTTCTTTGACAAGCTCTGGTTGTAACCAAAAGACATGCGAGGTGGATCAATTAGAAGATTTTAAAGGGAAAGTAGAAGAGTGCAGCATATCGTTCAATAAAATGTTCGAAATAACAGGAATTTATGATTTAGGTTTGTATTTTTATACAGACAGCAACTCGACTACTTTGTTTAAGACAATAATATTGGAAGGCAATGAGTCTAGATGGTTTGTTAATGGTGTGTCAATCATTGATAGATTAGTTTATGAGGACAATATGTTGACAGGAGCATCGTTTGATCAAGGGATTGAATATACTATTTCTTATCAGCCAAGTAAAGATGATAAAATATTTGATATTATTCTTTATGTCAAATTGCATAGTGTATTAAAAGAGGAGGTAATATAATATGTCAACAGGAATTCAGAATGTATATAATGACCGAAATAGGAAAAGAATACCTAATTTCATTTTTAATAATTTTGATCTCAGTTTTCTTTTTATAGAACAATCCGATACTGGCAATGATGGTTATGTACACTATACTCCTCCAGGGAATATTCAGTTCTACGATCAACCAGATCCGTCATCAAATTTAGACTGGGATACTCCTCGCCAGAACAGCTACGCAGGCGGCACAGGGCTTATGCCTCATACAGGAGGAGCTGGTTGGTCAACATGGTATTGTCGTCCTCTTATAGCACCTAGGACTCCTTCTAACATATCTGCTTCTAAGGATAATATTGGTGGTATTGTTATAGATTATACTAGTGATACTCAATTAGAGTCCGCTTATACGTTATATTGGAATGACGTAGATGATAAAGTAACTGCTTCTTCATCTACGTTTAATATTGATAATGGCACAGGAGGTGATCCTCCTGGCATAGCTTGGGCTTATACTACTCCTAATGTTAGCAGCACCGTAGGAGGTGATTTTTCGAGTGTTCGTGTTACTCTTAATGCTTTGATTAGTCCTGTTGTAGATCAAGATACAACTTATTATATTTGGTTTGAATTGGCAAATGAGCATGGGACTAGTGACCATATAAAAACTACTGGTGCTGCTCAAGATCCTTCTGAAGATTTTGATCTTACTATTAAAGCTAACGATGAACGAGGCTCTATAACATCAAGCAATCCTAATAATTGTGCTCATCCTCCAACTACAGAAGCAACTGGCCCATGTCGTGGAGAAGTTGTATTCGGTACGGAGATTTTCTTTAATGCTACTCCTGATAATAATTTTTCTGTTGAAGAATGGACAATATCACCTTCAGAAGCAGGCCCTATTGAGTTTTTGGTAACTGATCCTAGTGGTGTTGGTAAAGGGCTGGCTGAGGCTAGATGGACATTTAATCATGAGGGAGATGTAACAATTGGAGTATCTTTCTTAGCTGGCAATTGTCAATTTACGTTAAATAGGGCATCAGAAGAAGGGTGTGTATCTTTTGTTAATCCTGTTCTTTCTGTTCCATGTTCTGGTGGAGTAGAAACAATAAATCCGAATACTTACTCAACCGTAACAGTTAAAGCAGTGCCTAATTCTAAAAAAGAAGTTGATAATTGGATTTTGAATACGACTGGCACTGGTGGAGGGATCACGGTTCCAGCTGTTATTCAGCCAGATAAAAGCAGTTCTTACACTTTAACAATTTATGGACAATCTGAGATTGAAGTAACCGCAGTTTTTAAAGACGAAACTCCATGTGTAACTAAGACTTTAACTGTTGAGACTGAGGGTAATGGTAGTGTTAACTATTCAACTGGAACCTATTGCTCTACTAATCCTGCTTTAAGTTTGATTCCTCTTCCTGATGCTGGCAATAGGTTTGTTGAGTGGATATTCGATCAGGGAGATCCAGATAATTTTTATCTTAATGGCATTACTTTAGTTGCTAAAATGGATAAAAATAGAACTGCTACGGCTGTTTTTGCAAAAGTTCTTTCTACTGGAGGATTTGTAGTAGACGATGATGCAATTATGTTTTATTGCCCTTCAGATGATTTTAAGGATAATGTAGTTTCATTTGATTTTAGTCAGGATGAAAGTCCTTCTGCTGGCAATTTATATCATTTTAGACTTAATTTTTATTCAGATATTAATAAGTCTAAGTTGGTTTATTCTACATTCTCTCTTTCTGATAATAAGAGAT
>SDBT01008001.1_pt1 | contig 17335 bp, 18 predicted proteins | sample 2277101 | NCBI WGS metagenome assembly SDBT01 (sample SAMN10404973, study PRJNA504765) | marine sediment metagenome | isolation source: marine sediment core GS10_PC15, 103 cmbsf | place: Arctic Ocean: Southern Knipovich Ridge | collected 2010
GTTATCGAAAAACAGAAGGCTGACATTGAAGCATTAACGGCCAAGGTCGGAGACCTTGAGCCAAAAGCAAAACGGGCTGAAGAATGGATCGAAGCCCAAAAACTGATTCTGTTGGAGAAGCTGCCGGAAGATCAACGTGAGGTTTATAAGGACATGAGTCTTGAGGGTCTTGCGAAGCATCTTGCTCTGATGGAAATAACTAAACCGGGAACCGATGCGAGTAGACCGGGGAGCACAGCCAAGTCAAAGGGCTATGAAAACCCCGTAGATGTAGCAAGGGCGGTTCAAAGAGGAGAGATAACGGTCAAAGTTGGCGACGAACTCATCAAAACCTTCATGCACCCACGATAAAGTTACTGATTTGTGCGGGGTAGAATCCCCGGATAGACTCAGTACCGGGCGTGCCAAGGATGGTACAATGGATTACTTGCTCGACGGCAAAACGGTTGCCTTCGAGGATGGATTCAGAATGAGCGTAGGACAGATGAAAGTCCCCGCCTGCTTTGATAACTTTTCTTCCTTTTCTCACATCCCCATTGAAACATGGAGTCGCATCTTCCCTAGAGGAGAAAATTAATGAGTGTAGCAGGAGACACAGCCTATTATGGTGGTTCACTAGTCGAGCAGATTGCAGTGGCAACGGCCATTTTGCATTTGCCGGATACTAATGTCATCAAGCCATTGGTTCTCAATGAATCTCGCGATAGGGCTGATACCATTACGATCCCGGTCTGGAACCAGGGAAGTAATAAGCTTTCAAGTTCTAGCATGGCCGGGCATAGCGGCGGTGCCGATGCCACCGAGAGAAAGTACAATTCCGACAAGAAAACCGGCACATTGGCTGCCTATGGATTTTATCTCCCGGTCGAAGATGATTCGACGTATTCCAACCTGGAAGATGTGGGCGCAAAGGTCGGCTTGTCAGGAGCGGCAGTTGTAGGCGCTAAGATTGACAACCTGATCGCCACTCTGTTTACCAGTTTTTCAGGGAATGAAGCCGGATTATCTACGGTTGCTATGACGGTAGACATGGTATTCCAGGCATTGAATCTGCTCAAAACAGATTTGGCACCGGAACCTTATAGCGGAGTTCTGCATCCCGGCCAAATTTGGGGAACTTATGGGATTTCTAATGATCTCGTAACCTCGAATCAGTTTGGCGGCAGCCCGGCAATACAAGCGAAACATCTGGAAGATGGCTTTATCGGCACGGCGAATAACTTTGTCGGTATGCTAGCGGGAATTGGTATCTATACCAGTTCCGAAGTTCCAACGGGTAGCAATGCCAGTGAAGGGTTGGTATTCAGCAAGGCGGCGATGGCCTTCGGATGGGTCCCACCACTACCAAGGGTTGAAGTGCGGCGTCCTGGCAGGGAGCTTCAGGATTCGTACATCTTTAGCATGTGGTGTGATGCCTGGGAAGTGGTAGATAACTACGGATGCACGATACATACTAAGACATCCTAAATGGATAACGGGGGGGCACGAGTTCTTATAGGGGTTCCGACATACCCTGGCCATGCCTTTTGCCGAGAGAACTTGGTAAAAGCATTAATCGAGATTTCCGCCCCGGATAATGTAGATGTCTACATTGCCTGGAATGGGGATTCGGAACCCTATGGGCTTGGTGATTTCCCCCTTGCTAAATATAAACCGCACAAGAAGTTAACCGCTAATCAAATACTCTGTGCCAAACAGAATATGATAAGGCAAAGAGCATTGGAAGGCGATTATACTCACTTGCTGATGTTGGAATCCGATCATGTCCCCCCCAATAATGTAATCCCCATGCTGCTTTCCCATAACAAGGATATTGTCTCAGCGTTGTATTTCATTCGAGGGCGCCAGGATATGGTGGCCGATCTTAATAAAATGCCTAACGCTAAACAGCAATTGATTGATGCTGGCAAGTATCAGACAGATACCGTTTGGTTGATTCGGGAATGTGCGCTGCCTTCAATCTGGGGAATACAGCGGACTGGAATCTCCGGTATCCATCAGCCTCATGCGTATATGAAACTTTGGGATTTGGAAGATTGGATAGATGCTCGATTACGTGGTGAGCGTCTGAAACAGATTCTGGCATGTGGAATGGGATGTGTTCTGATTTCGCGGGATGTATTGCAGAAAATCGTACATGAAGATGAGTTCGGCTATTCAAAACGGATAGGTGAAAAAGGGCAGCAACAATTAACGGATTATATCTTCTGTGATGCAGTCCACCGGGCAGGATTTGAGATTTATGTCGACCTAGAATGTATTGTGCAACATTTTCATACGGATGTGCAAGAGATACAGGGTAATAAGAAATGGTTTGGTGTTGAACCTGGGAAAGGATTGCCGACTAAATACAAAGAACCGGATTATGCGTTGAGTCTCGCAAAACAATGAAGAACTATAGCCTTATAGAGCATCGGGATTACACACTGGAACCGCTAGGGGATAAGCCTTCCGGTAGAATCCTCCGTGAGGGCGTTGGGGCTATCGAGAAGGCAGGGATACGCTATTGGCTGACCGCAGGTACCCTCCTGGGTCTTTACCGCGATGGTGAGCTTATAAAAGAAGATACCGATATTGATATAGATGTTATCGAAACAGATTCAGGGACAGTTGAAAAAGTTATGGAAGAGGCAGGGTTTGAATTAATACGATCACTTGATTACCAGGGATTTGCCCAACAGAGGGCATTTATCAAAGATGATGTAATTTTTGATATTTACTTCAATTATCTGCAAAATGGCTTTTATATCAATTTTAATGAACATGGTTGGATATATAAACCCGCTGAGATGTTTTCATATCTGGGGATAATAGAATTTGAAAACAAGCAATATACATGCCCTGACCCGGCAACCTATCTTAAATGGCATTACGGCGATTGGGATATTCCCCAGCGCGATTCAGGCGATTGGTCTGGGATGAAGCGGAGCCATGAAAACGGTATTGACTTACGGAACATTTGATTTCTGCCATTTCGGGCATCAGCGCTTGTTGTGGAGAGCGAAGACCCAGGGGGATCGGCTTCTGGTAGGCATATCAACGGATAAATTCGCGAGAGCAAAAGGGAAAATACCACATTGGGATTCCATGAAAAGAGCAAAGGCGATTAAGGCGCTCCCTTTTGTAGATGATGTATTTGTGGAGCATTCTGTCGATCAGAAAAAAGATGACATAAAAAGGTTTGATGCGGATTTATTGGTTATGGGTTCCGATTGGGAGGGGAAATTTGATAATCTGGGAATTGAGACAAAATATCTACTACGCACACCAGGGTTTTCCTCTATTCGATTAAGGGCAATGGTTGCACGATGATATTTAACCTCTTTCAACAGACGAGTCGTCATGGTGATTCCCGTGGCTTTTTAGGAATCCAATGTGTGGGCTGCAAATTAGCTTATCGTCTTTCAAACGGATGGATTGCTGGAGAACATTGGACAATGGGCAATCGAGATGCTTTTATTGAACACATGGAGGCTCATCGCCATAATGGAGATGAAATCACTCCATATTATGATAATCTGCTCAAAGGCTGGGGGAAAAGGGGTGGATTTTTTCTCCCCCAGGTCACTGTAGACAAAATACGCAAGAATTATAATGATAGGCATGGCAACTAGCTTCAATAGCAGGATGAGAGAATACTGGCTTGACGTGGCCGGGATGTCCACTATCCTGTTCGGCCAGGCCGATATAAACTTTGACGATGCAGGGCAAAGGAATTTCGATACGTCCGGCAATCATAGTTTTAACGATGCTATGCGAATGGGATTGCAGCATCTTGGTTATGGCGGTTTGCTGGTATGGTTTGATCGATGCCATGATAATTTCAATATGCTTGGCAGCCGCTTTGGGAGAGATACACGTTCGCTTAATAATATGCTCCGGCGTTGGGCTTCCGATCAGGCAGTAGGGAGGACTTCAGATGAGTTTGGAGAAATAGACGCTCCTTTTGATAGTATTTTCTCATTATTCGGTACGGTGGTAAAAAGCATAAATACTGCTTTCCGTACTGCCTTGGCCGCTACTGCCGCAACTGATGAGGCATTTAGCAGATTGAATTATAAGTTCAATCTTATCATTAATACCTTTGATGCCATAACCGTAGGGAAGGCAATAGGAAGCATGATTGACGAATTCGCCAATCGCTACACCTTCGGGTTGGGATCACTTGAAGATTTTGGAGAATTGGGAGTAGATTTCGATGGTGTTCATTGCGCCTTCGATCTCGACGTGGAGAACGACACGCGGGTATTGACCACATACGACCGGGAGAGCCGCATGTTTAATTACATAGACCATTCATAGCCGCCGTGAAACTGCACGGCAAAGGAGCTTAGAAAATGGCAAGTAGAACTAGCTTAACTGGCGTGGCGGTCAGTGATGGATACGATCAATTACTCCATGTGAGCGATTCCGATGGACTCCACGCCACTACACTACGTCAGATTTACGACGGTGACGGTACAGCCTCAGCGCTGTTTCTCGCAGGAGAAACGGTAGAGATTGTATTGGGCACCGATCCCGGGGATGACTTTATAATCTCCGAAGGCACGCGGGATGTAGTTACTGTAGAAGGCGATCTGAGAGCGGTAACAATCAGAGGCGATAACTCTGTCGGGTCGGACTTCATTGTCGAGGATTCAGTAGGAACGGATCTGTTCAATGTGGCAACTGACACGCAGTCGGTAACGGTGGGGCTGGATGGCTCTGCTGCTGCTGACTTCCTAATCGAAACCACAGCAGGGACCGACATCTTCCTCGTGGAATCTGACACTTTACAAATCACCGCCACTTTAGATGGCGGGCTTGCGGTTATAATCGGGACCGATGCAACCGATGACTTCACAGTTAATGATGGCACGCGGAACCTGCTGGAGGTGGAAGGCGACAACGCCGCGACTACTATCAGGTTGGACGCAACTTCAGGATCGGACTTCCTAGTTGAAGATTCGGCGGGTACTGACATCTTTTTAGTAGAGTCTGACACTAAGGCGATCACCTTTAAGGGTGACACCACTGCAGGGTCGGACTTTATTATCGAGAACTCCGCCGGGACCGACATCTTCATGGTAGAGACTGACAGCCACGCAATCACCATCAAGGGGCTTAGCTCATCCGGTAGTGACTTCCTGATTGAAGACTCGGCGGGTACCGACCTGTTCCTGGTGGAAACCGATAGCGGTAACATCACGATAGGTAACGGTACGTTTGACTTCGACATATCCTCGCATGACGGGACTAACGGTCTGCTCTTAGGCGGTGTGTTAGTGGCGGCTGGGGCGGCTGAGATAAATAATGCCGCTGACGTATCGGGTAGAACGCAGGCAATCACTTCTTCAGGTGCGGTTACTGCCGGGGTGCAATCGGTTGAGCTTGACCATACCTCAACTGCTATCGCTGCGACCATAGCCAACTCGAACGCTCATCAAGGGTTGTTCCATGTCAAGGCTACAACTGAGCCTGCGGGTGGGCAAGACCATACGCTGACTCTGACCTTGGGTACGTTCGACGGCACAAATGACATCGCTACCTTCGCGGATGTAAACGATGCTCTACTGGTTTACTTCGATAGTGCCGGTGAGGGTACAATCGTTGAGAACGTCGGGACAGTTGGATTGACTTCTACCTAAAATGCCTAAAGTCCTCATAGGGGTGCCCACGTATGCCGGGCACGCCCATTGCCGTGAGGAGCTGGTTGGTTTTCTCCATGAAGCCGACAAAGACCCTGATGTGGATGTCCTTATCGTTTGGAACGGCGAGGCCGATCCCTGGGGCTTTGAGGACTTCGAGGTACAGCACTTGGATGGGTTCGATATAGACCTCAATAAGGCGCTGGGGGAGAACCAATCGGCATTACAGGGGATTCTGGTTAAGAAACAGAATCTTCTGAGGCAAAGAGTATTGGATGGGGGGTATTCGCATCTGCTTCACATAGAATCAGATGTGATCCCCCCTTCCGATGCGCTGAAACGGCTGTTGAGACACAATGTTGATCTTGCAACAGGGATTTACTTTGTCCGTGCTGCTCAACACATGGTAGTTAAAATGGAGGGCAACGAGTTCTTTGAAAGACGGTTGGAAGAATTGGGGAAAACGGCTGATACCCTGTTTTACTCAAGAGTGGCCTGTTTGCCCGCTATCTGGGGATACCAGTCTACTTCTCTCGGAGGCTTTGATGCTCCCCGCCTGGGACATCGGATATGGACCATCGAGGACTGGATAGACCAACGGTTGAAGAGAAAGGCGCTAGTCCCTATCGCCGCTTCAGGGGTGGGCTGTATGCTCATTTCCCGCAAGGTTCTGGAAGAGGTTGTTTTTGTTTCCGGGGCCGGGAAGAAGGGACTTACCGCAGGATTAACGGATTACATCTTCTGCTCAAATGCTGCTCAAAAGGGATTTCAACTCTTTGCCGACCCGGATCTGGTCTGTCAGCATTTCTCGACAGAGATAGCAGAGGATCAACACGCAAAACGGGAGTTCGTACAGAACTTTGAATGGGAGAAAGATAAAATGGAATCATTAAAGTCATTATCCGAGATCACGCCGCTTGAAGCCCTGAATGCTCTGTTTAATATGGCCCGGCGAACGGACAATATTGAAGAAATAGAGCTAGCGATCAAATGCTACAGGGATGTGAAAGCGGTACTCCCCGCTCCGCCTGAAAAGGGGAAGCAGGAAATCGCTACTGGAGTGGCATTGAAAGATTGAAAGGAGAATGCAATTAAATCTAATCTATTATCTGCCATTGGTATAGCAGCGCCTATCGGCGGTTCGCTTCTATTGGATATTGAAGTCTGGTTTCGCATAGTTGGCTTTGCCGTTGGTATAGCCATTGGAATAATAACGCTAATCCTGAAAATCAGGGAACTAAGGAGAAAATAATGGACTTTATAGCCGAACATTGGTATTGGGTACTGGTCCTCTTTTACGTGCTTGAGAAAATCGTAAAGCTCAGCCCGGCCAAATGGGATGACATCCTGGTGGATGGCATCAAAGCCATGCTGGTTAAACGGCTGGGCAAATAATGCCTTGCGGTAAAAAGGGAAGGCGGCGTAGGCGCAGGAAGAGATAATGGCTACTCGCGTAAGCCTTACTGGTGTTGCGGTATCTGACGGGTATCAGCAAACACTCATAGTTGACGACTCCAACGGGATCGAATCAACCGAGCATTCCGTTGGAGACGGCGATGGCACGGCGTCCTGTTTAGATCTGGGTACGGATGGGGCCACCATTACGGGCACCCTGAACGTGGGCGACGGGACAAATGATGTTAAGATCGAAGCCGACGGGGATGTGCTTTTCGTTGGCGGTGGCGGGTTGCACTTTGGCGAAGTCTATGTGGTAGGGAATGCTAATGCCTCAGTATTGAACAGCGCCGCCAAGGTTCAGTTCGTACACTTTGATACTGACGGTGCCAGTAACGGCAATATAACCCCGGCACACGGACAGGACCATATAACTATCGGTGTAGCGGGGATGTATCTTGTTACTGCCAACCTTCATATCCAAAATAATGCGGCGCAATCTCACCTTATATCAGTAGATGTGTATTATAATAATGGAGATACGGCAGTTGCCAATGTTCACTGCCACGGCAATCTTACTGGTGGTCTCACTGACATAATTTCGATGAGTGTATCCGGGATTGCAGACTTACCAGCCGCTGCCACTCTGGAAATGTGGTTAAACACTGACTCCGGTGCCAACAGAAGTATTACTGTTGTAGATTGCACCTTAACCGCCGTACAAATTGGCGGGACTTAGAGGGAATAATTATGGTTTATTGCACTGAAACCGAATTCGCCCGGTATGCTCCCAATGCCCAGCGTTGGGTTGAACCTATGCGGCGGGTCGTGGGCTGGATAGTAACCAGTACGAGCAGCCTTTATCAGGCCCGCCCGGATGGGCCGGTAGCGGCGCTATTCAAGAGCGGTAAGGAATTATCCGCCGCCCAGAGCTCTCTTAGCGTTGTAGATGCAGCCGATGAATGGTATTACGATGAAGATACTGGGACTTTGTATTACTACAATGCCTCGGTTTCCCCCAATATGCTTAACATGGAAGCAGGAGAAGATCGGGAAGTATTCATAAACTGGTTACTCGCTGAGGCTTCCGGGCATATAGACGCCATGCTTGACGGTCGATTCCAGACTCCATTCATGCCTGACAGCACAAACAAATACGATTCGGTTATTATCCGGGCAACGGCTTATATGGCCGCATATATCGTAATGCTGGATAAAACCGACGATGCCGAAAGATATGGAGATCGACTGGCAAATCTGGACGGCAACGGCATAATTGATATGCTCAACGATGGTAAACTGAAACTCCGGGTTGAGGTAGATACCGAATCTGCCAAGGGTGAGGTTACTGTTATCGGGACTTCATTCGATCAGATTAATTTGGCTTTTGGAGTTGTGGAGAATCATTTTGATGCACTTGAGAATATCGGCAGTATGCAGATAGTGGAGACCAGGGGCGAAGCTTCCGGGGTTTCCTGGGATGATGTCATGGTACAGATCATCACTGGCGGGTCTATCGGTGCAGCCACATATTCAACCTATGGCTATGATGCTGGAAATAATTCACTCCAAACCTATAGGATAGTTAATGCCGAAACTATAGACGGGCGGTTCCAAACTCTTGCTTACGGATTGCAAATCCGGTTTGCCGGCGGCAGTGCGGTTGCAGGCGATTCCTGGTCGGTTGTGATCCGGGGAGCGGGGGAGCGTGTTACTCATGGCATAGATTCATTTCAGGCGGTACGGGGATGAGTTTTACAGATATATTCGATGCCATTATCCTGACAGGGCTGGAAACGCTTATTGAGGCTGAATTTACCAATGATGAAAAAGTCTATATTGCGGAAGAGTTTGAAGATTATGGATTCCGCCTTAACCCGGTGGAGACCGATCATCTGACCCGTCCCAATGCTGGCGAATCCCGGACATATTCGGTTGAAGTAACGTACTATGTGGACGCCAAACCCGGCAGGAACCGGATCAAACATCTTCTTGCGGTATTCGACAGATTTAACCGGAAAATCGGGAATAATAACGTGTATAGGGTTTCCGGGACATATAAATGGCATGACGCTAATCTTGGCATGACGAACTTTGGACCTGATGAAGAAGGCAGGGGGCAGTTCAGGACAATATTCACTTGCACTTATGTAGAGGGCTATTGATGAAATACAAACCAACGGAGTTATTTGCATCACTCGATCAGTCCAATTCCTACCAGGGTTTGGATACGGATGTCTATATCTCATTAAAGCATGATGAGGAAGTTGAGATCGAGATTCCTCCACAACATCTAATAAATGGTGGGTATATCGAACCTGTAGGGGTGAGAAAGCCCGTTAAAGCACCCGCCAAGGAGAAGGAATAATGGCAATAGACACTGAAACATATGCACAAACCGAATTCCGCATGGCGGTAAAAGCCGAAACCACCTTGGGGACGGCGAATACCACTACCATGCAGCTTTTGAATCTGACTGAAGTCCCTATGCCGCCGCTTACGAATATTGATGTGCGGGAACAGATGAGTGGTTCAGGCCGGACAATGAAAAAGGCGGACCATTTCATAACCGACAAAGGTGCGGAACGGACATTTACCATTTCCGGGCCGCTGGATACAACTATTGCCGAACTGTTTACTGAGAATGTAATTGCCATAGCAACGGATTCCAGCCCGGCGTCGGTAGATATTGCCTATAATTATACCCCGCCCAGCCTGGTACATGGGGATACGGATAATGACAATGCGAGTTGTTTGACCTTCGCTTGGTTAAGTGGCCAGGCTGATGCTGCGATTATTCTCCCCGGCTGTGTGATCGAAAACCTTAATATAGTTGCGGATGAATCCATAGAAGGCGGGCGGCTGCACTATACCGCTATTGTGAAATCGGGCTATATCCCCTCCTACGATCAGTCTGATCCATCCAGCATGGTTGCCGCCTCAAGTACATTCCTATATTTCGGGGATATGGATACAACGCGGCAGTTTGGCGGGAATGATGTGCTCAGTGATTATCTGGAACTCACAATCAACAATCCTACGTTCTATAGAGGCTCTCAGGGTACCGACAACGACCCGGAGCAGATTATCCGGGGGATACCCCGCATTGAAGCTTCCGGTGTCGTAGGGGTCAAATATGATGCTGTTATCGAGCCGTTTTTTGAATCTTACGTTGGCGGTACGGATGTTGTCCTGGAATTCAGCAATCATGCAACCTGGGCTTCTGCAACCACATTGGGTGTTAAGGCTTCCTATTGCAGGCTTAACCCGCCTGATTGGGGACCGGCAGAGGCTGGGGCATGGCTGCGGATACCATTTGATTGCATGGCGCATACTTCGGGTGATGTAATACAAATCATAATCTAGGGAGAAATAATGGGAGAGAAACTGAAACTTACTTCCGGGAAGGAAGTAGCCTTGCATGACCTTACCTATGCCCAGCGGGAAGAATGCGAGAATGCCACTTCAATAAAAACACACCTGGATGGTTCGATAGAATTTATCGGATTAACCAAAGCCCGGACGCTCTGGTGTCTTTATGGGCTGGGGCTAGAAGATCGGGAGAAATTGAACCAATATTCCACTGATGATCTGATGGATATAATGATGGCCGTCAAGGACAAAGCCGAAAAGGTAAACCCTACCAAGGGGGACTCCTTGCCATCAATGTCTGGCTGAGTTATCAAGGCGCAAATTGCAAAGGATGCCCTAGACATGAATTCCCCTACAAAGCCCAAAATCCCTTTTCTAATGAAAGAATCGAGATCAAGGGGGAAGATGATATTAAGGGGCTATTGTTGGAAGGGATGGCAGTCAATATCCCTGGGCAATACTCATTGGGTCAGAACCTATACTTCAATCTTAGGACATGCACCTGTCCCATGCACTTATACGATAATTGGAGCCAGGAGCAAATAAAGGCATTTATGTACTGCAAGGAATTTAATATCCCGGCATTCCCAGGTTCTTACGTAGAACAACCGGCCTGGTGGCTTGATGTTTCGAGCATTATCAGGAATGAACTGGCAGCCATAGAAAAGTTTGAAAGCGGGAAATGGCAAAAGAAAAACTAGAAATTATTGTAGATGCCCAAGGCGTTGCTCAGACAAAGCGGGAGTTTAAAGACCTGAGTCGGGCCGAGAAACAGGTTGTCCTGCAAACAAAAAAGGCGAATACCCAATTTAACCGAATGCGAGTTTCCACTGCCGGATTGCGGCGTTCTATTGGAGTAATGCGGAATAATCTCCTATTGGTTACTTTTGCTTTCAGTGGTCTGGTAATAGCTGTAAAGAAAACAATTGATTCCTATAGGATACAATATGAAGCGGAGCAGAGACTTATTGCCGGGCTTGCCAATGTAGAGGGGGCTACAATTGAAGGGGCCAGAGCACTTATAAATTATGCCAGTGGGCTTCAAACTGTTACTCAATTCGGCGATGAAGCCATTATATCAATGATGGCTATGCTCTCGACTTTCCAATTAAATGAAACTGCGATTAAGGAATTAACTCCTAGAGTCCTTGATATGGCAACAGCGACAGGCCAGGATTTAACTGCTGCTGCTATTCAGGCAGGGAAAGCATTCACCGGGCAAATAGGGGCACTTTCTCGTTCCGGTGTTGTTATAGATCAGACAGGGCTTGCAATAGCACGAGCGGGCGGGGCTACATCGGAATTTAATTTTCTCCTTGGTCAAATGGATCAGAATTTCAAAGGGCTTGCTGAAACTATCGGTAAAGGCCCATTGGCGGAATTAAAGAAAATGGAAAATCAGTTAGGAGATGTAAGCGAGGAAATTGGTCGAGCATCTTTACCAGCCGTATTATTTTTAAAGACAGCATGGCGTGATCTTGTTATTGTCGGAACGCATTTGGGCGAAATTCATAAAATAATGTATTCTGAATTAGTCAGTTATTCAAAGGCAATTGAAATATATCTTAGTAAAACAGGGGATGTTCTTGCAACACAATTAAAGATAAATGATTCTCTGGCTCAGATGAAGACGGCGATATTAACAGAACAAGAATTGGCAACTTTGAGATTAACGAGAGACTATCTGGCGGATGATAAAGTATTAAGCGTTCAAGAACAATTGAATTTGCTTGCCCTGAGAAATATTCAATTGAATAAACAATATAATATGGGGCTTATTACCAAACATCAATTGGAAAAAGGGATATTGCAAATTCAAATCCAATCATTGCGTGTTGAAGGACAAAGATTTTCACAATTAATGGGAATGATTGGCCCATTATCTGCTTTATTGTCTTTAGCCGGGCTACCAGGGCTAGCGATGATAGTGGGACAAGCGGGGACTGGGATAGGTAGTATCCGGCAATTGCTGGAATTCATCCCCGGATTCCAGACAGGAGCGGATTTCGTTGCAACCCAGCCTAGAGTAATAATGGTAGGTGAACGTGGCCCGGAGCGTGTCAAGATTTCCCCCCAGGCTGGCCCTTCTCCTTCAGGGAATATTTTCCATATCCATTTGCACGCTCCTATCCCGGAAGACTATATCCGCAATGATTTACTGCCGGTTTTAAGTAGAGTCCAGGCAATGGGCTGATGTTGACGCTTGGCACAAATCTCATAGCGGAGCTCAAGAATAAGGCCACCGAAGCCTGTTGGTTACTTGATTTATTTTATAACGATGACGATACCGCCACGAATGTAATCCATCTGTCTGACAAGGATAGGACGGTGGGGGGTGTGGATTATCTTGGTATTGTGCGCTCCTGGGGAAGCCTTCACCATGCCGCCGATCTGGTAGAGTTTACGTCTTCAACGGGAACTATAACCATTATATTGGATAATACTGGGAATGCTATAGCGGGTGGACGCTTTACTGATCTGTTTGCAACCAAGAATTTCGCTAATCGGAAATGGACAATTCACCTTTCGGATGGAATAAATGTTAGTACGGATAGTATCGGATCGGGACGAATCAGTGATGATATTGATGCCGATGATAAAACAGCAATAATACAACTTTTAGATTATGATAAGAAATTCGATATAGAAATACCGGCCTCTGTTGTAGATTCTGCTACTTATCCTAATGCACCTGAAAAGAATATAGGTAAACCATTTCCTATGAGCTTCGGAGATTTCAGTCAATATGGCACTGCCGTTACTGCATTTGAAGCGTTCTTAACATATGGGAAATTTCCGGCGATTATAACAGATTTAAAAGATATTGATGCTATGACTGATAAGGCGGGGGAAGCGATGAATGCATTAGATACATATAATTTATTTATGAGGATAACTGATTCTTGGGCTGTTTGCAATCCGAATAATGTCACTGTTAATGCAGCAACTCCGATAATTACTTTTGGTCAAAATTCTTGGTCGCTTAATATCCTTATAATAAAAGATAGTTCAACAGGTGCCGCAGCTGGAGATGAAAGTCTTGCGAATCTCTACGATAAAGACGAAAGTACGACAAAAGGATTGTATAGTGCAGCGAATGGAGCTGAAAGACTTCATAAATTCTATTTGCCTGTTGTTTCCGAACAAGAGGTTTATGATCCCGGAATCGGTGCTACGGGACTTTCTTTGGTATGGTTGGTTCTTACTGCTTCTAGTGTTGGCGGGACTAATCCAGAAGCTAGAATAAGATATAAAAGAGGTGATGATTATGCAGTTGGGGATTGGGTTGTAATAACGCCTTGGGCTACTGGATATGATGGAGATTATATAGGGGATAATTTCCCCGAAATGGGAGCTTATGTAGAAATTGGCATAAGAGATAAAAATACGGCAGACCAAGTTTATTTAATAATTAAAGAAATACTTGTTAATTTCGCAATTAGCCCACTTAAAACTTTTACTAAAGAAGTAATTGTTAAAGTTAATAGTGTTGCACCTGCTGGCGGCATCGGTCGAGCTGGGTCTCATGCTCGTCATAAAGATAAAGGATTTACTACAAAGGTCAAAAGAGAAACATTTCTTCAGTATAGTGCCCAATATGTATATTTTGCAGGGAAGGGTCGTGAATACGGTACATGGATAGATACTATAAATGGTACTGCTAGAGCTGATTATACAGGCCGTAGTGATCCTGATTATAATGCTGGGGCATTAATAGAAAATCCAATTTATATAGTTGAATCTGTTTGTCGAACCGAAGGAAGCTTTGACGAAGATGATCTTGATTTGTATTCATTTGATAGAGCGGGTGATGGGACAATTGGCATTATAGAAGAAGTATTTAATGCTGATTGTGTTAATATAAAATTTGCTTTCTCGCAATATCAATTCACGACCTTAAAGGAATTCTGGGAGCGGATTGGGAAGCAATGCGGAACTCTCTTTTATATTTCAGGATCAGGGAAATTAAAAGCACAAGTCAGGCGTAGAACATCCAATTGGAGCGCAGGTCATGAAAATTTAGAAATTGATTACAACGATATAAAGAATATTAGTTTTTCCAAAACACCTATAGTAGATGTCAAAAATGATATAACGGTAAAATATGCTTGTGATTATGCCAATGAAGAAATGAGTAAAAGTGTTAATCCAGCCGCCGATGCAACGAGTTATGGTGATGGTTTAACTGGATACAACCAAAGACTTTATCTTGAAGAGGTTATGGATTGTTGCCTTGATGCGGTAACTGCCGACAATTACGCCGATGTACTCCAGACATGGCATAAGGACAGGCATTTTATCATCAAGTTTGAAACTGCTCTCCCCCGATACCAGGCTTTAGAAATCGGGGACATTATAGAATTTTTCAACTGGTCAGCGAACTTTAAGGTTTACGGGACCATCCCAACAACTGCCGATCTATTTATGGTACAGGACATTACAAAGTCCGGGCCGGGCAGGACAATGATTTCGGTAATGGAGGTTTCGTAATGTCATCAACTAACGGTGTTGTGTTTTTCGCCAACAAGATTTACCAGAATTTTACCAAGTCTTCCGCACCTACATGGGAAGATGAAGACGGAGTATTGGGGGGTGCCGCTGTAGATTCGCTAGGTGATGCTGTGGCCGCAACTGAAGTGGCTTTTGACATCCTCGATACCCAACGCCTGACAAGGATAGCGATAGATTCCGATGATACTCATAACACCGGCAATGATGCTGCCGCTACCTGGCGGTTTGACGTGGACTTGAATTCCCTCCAGGATATTGACTTTGCCGTTACGGATAACCACGATGTAAGGAATGCCTACGACCAAGAGGTAAAAGCCAATATTGATATTTACCACGATGCCAATGCTACATTCAATGGCTCTACGGTTTTAACGCCCTCAAAACACTTTTCCGGGTTAATCGGAAAAGGGCGGCCACGATTAGATTTTGACGGAGTAAATAATAAATTAACAATCTCAGATGCAGCATCCCTGGTAAATATATTCGATCATGGTGGTGCAGCAGAGTTTATTATCCAGGCAAGATCAGATGGAGAGGGAGACGTTGGATATATTGTAGCAAAAGACTGGGTATTAAATTTTAAAGGGGAAAGTGGTGGTAATGTTAAAACTGAGTTTACCAAAATATTTTCAGGTGACAATGGGACATGGATTTCAATAACTGCCGACATTAGTATAAATGCTGATCACCATATAATTGTCATATATGACGCTAGAAATACGAGCAACGATCCTGTTATTTATGTAGATAATATATTAGAAACAATTTCAGAATCAACACCACCAACAGGTAATCCTACAACTGATGCTGGATTTGATCTTATACTAGGCAATAACAGCAGTGCCACGAGAACTTTAGATGGTGCTATCCAACTTGGGAGAATTTGGAATCGTGAACCTACATCTGCTGAAGTATCAGCCCTTTATGCTGGTTGGACACATACCCCGATCCCAGTGGTGGATCAAGGCGGGAGTCAAGCAAATAAGGTTGATGCTGGTGATGATAATTTTAATCCCGGTAACATTGGTGATTGGGTTCATGCAACTGACACTGGTAACGGTACGGTTTTATATGAGGGCACCGATCCTGGAGCAGAAAAAGTAGGAGAATTGACTCTTGGGGCTGTCGTTGGTGGCTTTAATCAGATTCGGCTAAATGATGGTAACGCCGGAGCGTTGACAGTAGGAGAGAAATACCGAGCAACAATAAGAATATATTATGAAGCTGGTGTAACTTTTTCATCTGTAAAAGTTCGATGTTGGGATGGTACGACAAACTGGGACTCGGAAGAATATTCGGGCGAATCGACAGGAACATGGTTCTATGGTTCGGTTGAATTTACTGCTGGTAATACTAAAGCTTTATTGGCAGTGCATACAACTGGTGGCGCTACAGGTGATATTTTATATATTGATAATATCTGGCTTACTCGAATCGGCTGCGTGGCGGAATATCATCCTGATGGTATAAACCCCGGAGAATCAAAATGGTATGATTCCAGCAGCAATAATCTTGATGGAACCATATCAGGAGCCACCGAGAAGGATTGCCCGACTGCCGTTAATGGTAAAGGCGATTTCACCCTCTATGGATTTACAGCAGTGCTAAAACAATACTGGTTCTGGCAATTCAATTTGGATAACAATACCGCCGATACCGATACTTCTATTGGACAGATAGGGCTAGGGAAAAAGTTTGACGTTGCCTTGGAACCCGATCTTCCTCTAGGAGAAGATCATCTTTACGATGGCATTTCCCTGACCGAATCTCAAGGAGGACGGCGTTCGTCTAATGAGCGATATGGCCGACGCCTGAGATGGGAACTCAATTGGTCTTATATCCCAAAGTCCGAGAAAGCCAACTTTGAAACATTCTTTGAAACGATAAAGGGGAAGATGTATCCTTTCTGGTTTACCCTGAATTATAATGACAACGAACCGATATTCTATTGGGGCAGGCTTATAAACAACCCCAAGTTTATCCCGCAAGCCGATGGGGTATATTCAGTTAATCTTATAATCGAGGAGGAGATTTAAGGGAGAATCTAATCTGTAGCTACAGTCCCCGACAACGGGAAGCCCTCCGGTCTCCTCCCATCCGGGGGGCTTTTTTGTTTCCCCCCGTCCTGAACCCCCAATTATTTTGGGGTTTCTCAAAATAGTTCTTGCTTGTTCTACTTTGTTGTCCTTACTATCCAAACGTGATTAACGGACTTCATTAACAAAAAAGGAGATAACGATGGAACCATTCAAAGTAAAAGACGGTTTTGGTTCGGAACTTGTCTTATTCAGTGCAAGATATAATCTCGGCTATGGCATTACCGCCCTATATCTTGTAAATCAAGGCATTTACACAGAAAAAGAACCAAGAGTACTATCACCTGATGTAAAATTTGTGGTGAATGTTATCGTAACAGGAACCATCCATCA
>SDBT01008002.1_pt1 | contig 17335 bp, 10 predicted proteins | sample 2277101 | NCBI WGS metagenome assembly SDBT01 (sample SAMN10404973, study PRJNA504765) | marine sediment metagenome | isolation source: marine sediment core GS10_PC15, 103 cmbsf | place: Arctic Ocean: Southern Knipovich Ridge | collected 2010
CTGATCGGGATTATACGGCTTGAATTTTATACTCATCTTTCCCTCCCAATTGATAATAAGACAAATATAATATTTTTACAACAAAAATCAAGCCTTTATTGACTTTTCCGACAGACTCCTAGAGATGAATATTATAATTTTATAACAAAACCATCTCATAATTTTAGCTGGGATATCAGTATAGATGCTTCATACCGATTGTTTTAATATTAAACAAGGCCTGTGCCATTTATCGGGATGGTTCTGATAAACTAAAATGAAAAACCCATATAACATATGTAGTTTAAAACCTTATGGGGTTGAAATATTCCATCGGGATGATTTTCAACAGGACGGCCTAATTATCCGCGCGGGTTAAAGCCCGCGATTACAAAAACTATGAACTACGAACTATGAACTTCCTCGAAGCATATGCGGTTTTATCGACTTTATATCTTTAGCGCCTGTTAATACCATTGCTTCGGTTAGTTCCTGCTTTAAATTATTAATATACATTTTTACACCCTCGTTTCCTCCGCCCACAGCATAAATAGAAACAGGCCGGCCGATAAGGATTGCATCAGCACCCAGTGCCAGGCATTTAAAAATATCCTGGCCTGTCCGTATACCACCGTCAATAAATATTGTCATCTTTTTATTAACATCCCTAAATATATTTTCATCGTTCTGTTAAAAAATATAAACATATAAGAACCGTTGTCAATTAAAAAATAACAGAGAAACAGCGAAAAAACAGTTGATGCACTGCTGAAATATTGCATTCCATATTTAACAACAGCTAACTTAAATCTTTTCTTTAATTCTAATTTAACAGCTTCTTCAATTTCTTTTTTTATTGACACCCGCTTTATAATATAGTATATTATAGTTAATGTTTTAAGATAACAAGTCTACGAGGATATGAAGTATTTTACCATTGAAGGTTTAATTATGAAAAGATCATTGATTATTATAATTACTCTTTTTCTATTAACGAACATATTACATTCAAAAAAACAAAAATTCCATTTAAAAGGGAAAGTTAAAGAATATACTGAATATGTTTATGATATTGTGTATAAGTCCGGAGAGCCTGTTAAAACATTAAAGAAAAAATCTGTATATAAATATAAACAAAGAAAAGGGAATAAGATTGAAGATGCACAGTATAATCCAGACAGGTCTCTTGGTTATTATAAACACAAATACGACAGCAAAGGGAATATGATTGAAGAGGCGGGGTATAATCCAGACGGGCCTTTTGGTTATAAATATAAATATAAATACAAATACGACAGCAAAGGGAATATGATTGAATGGGCGTGGTATCATCCGGACGGGTCCATTGATTATAAATATACATATAAATATAAATACGACAGCAAAGGGAATATGATTGAATGGGTGTGGTATCATCCGGACGGGGCTCTTGATTGTACATATAAATACAAATACGACAGCAAAGGGAATATGAGTGAAGAGGTGTGGTATAATCCAGACGGGTCTCGTGATGATCAATATAAATACCAATACGACAGCAAAAGGAATATGATTAAAGAGGTGTGGTATAAATCAGACGGGTCTCGTGATTATAAATATACATATAAATACAAATACGACAGCAAAGGGAATAAGATTGAAGAGGTGTGGTATAATCTATACGGGTCTCTTGATTGTAAATATGAATACAAATACGACAGCAAAGGAAATAAAATTGAAGAGTCGGGGTATAAATCAGACAGGTCTCTTGGTTACAAATATAAATACAAATACAGAAACAAAAAAAGGAATAAGAATAAGATTGAAGAGGTGTGGTATAACCCAGACGGGTCTCTTAGTTGTAAATTAAAATACAAATTCGACAGCAAAAGGCATAAGATCGAAGAGGCACGGTATGATCCGGACGGGTCTCTTGATTATAAAAATAAATACAAATACGACAGCAAATGGAATATGATTGAAGAGGGAGTGTATAATCCAGACGGGTCTCTTAGTTGTAAATTGAAATACAAATACAACAGCAAAAGGAAGAAGATTGAAGAAGCGTGGTATGATCCGGACGGATCTCTTGTTTGTAAATTGAAATATAAATACAACAGCAGAGGGAAAATGATTGAAGAGGTGTGGTGTAAATCAGGCAAGTCTCTTGATTGTAAATATAAATACAAATACGACAGCAAAGGGAATATGAGTGAATTGGCGTGGTATAATCCAGACGGGTCTCTTGATTATAAATATACATATAAATATAAATACGACAGCAAAGGGAATAAGATTGAAGAGGTAACGTATTATCCGGACGGGTCTCGTGATTGTAAATATACATATAAATACAACAGCAAATGGGATATGATTGAAGAGGCGTGGTATAAATCAGACAAGTCTCTAGATTGTAAATTTACATATAAATACAACAGCAGAGGGAATAAGATTGAAGAGGTAGTGTATAATCCAGACGGGTCTCGTCTTCGTAGATTAACATACAAATACGACAGCAGAGGGAATATGAGTGAAGTGGTGTGGTATAATCCGGACGGGTCTCGTATTTGTAAATTGAAATACCAATACGACAACAGAGGGCATAAGAGTGAAGAGGTGTGGTATAAATCAGACAGGTCTCTTGTTTGTAAATATACATATAAATACAACAGCAGAGGGAATATGAGTGAAGTGGTAGTGTATAATCCAAACGGGTCTCCTCTTTATAGAATTAAAAAGAAAGGGAATAAGGATAATCTGAAGTGGGATAAATTTGAAACATCTCTTAATTGTAAATATAAATACAAATACGACAGTATAGGGAGTATAATTGAAAAGATAGTATATAATCCAGACGGGTCCCTTGATCGTAAACATGAATACAAATACAACAGCAAAGGAAATATGATTGAAAGGGTAGAGTATAATCCAGACGGGCCTTTCTTTTACAAATATAAAAAAGATAAATACGACCGCAAGGGGAAGAGGATTGAAAGAGAAAAGTATCAAGAAGAAACTAAATTGGGAAAAAAACAATTGATATTAAAAGAACTTGTTGAATACAAATATACATATTATAAATAAATAATTTCTATATTAATACTAAATATTCATTCGACAAACTAAAAAATGTTTATATTAGGCTAAAATAACATATAATATTAAATGCAGAAAAGGATACTCTTCTTTATTTTGATCTTTGTTAAAATGCTTTCCATTGAATTAAATGCTGAAAATGATAATAATGCTTTTAATTCAGATCCATTACATAAACCGCCTACAATGATAAATATAGCACAGGCTTCAGAAAAAGGCACAGCAGGAGAAAAAGATTCCACAAAAGGAAAAAGATCTGAAGAGTTTAGGAAAATTCATAAAAAAGGAATAATATATTATACACAGGGTAATTATTCTAAAGCCTTAAAGCAGTTTAAAAAACTTCTTTTATTTAAATTAAATTCAGCTACTGTATATTATAATTTAGGCCTAACTTACTATAGAACTGGAAATAAAAAGCAGGCTTTAAAAGCATTTCAAAGAACTCTCAGTATAAACCCGGACCATCCGAGCGCTAATAAAATGATAGATAGAACCATACAAAAAGTTTTAAAAATGCCTGTAATCTTCTATGATTACAGATGTAATGAGACTAACCCGAATTTCCAGGCGCGTGATACTCGAAAAGATGGGGAACTGATAAGTATAGATAAGTCCAAGCTTGTGATAGAGAGAGAGGGATATAAACAGAAATATTCTATTACAAAAAATACAAAAGTATATGGATTAGGCGGAGTCATTACAGATGGCCTGTCGAAGATGACGAATATTCCGAAGGGGAGCTATATCAAGTTCCAGGTTGACCCTAAATATCATTTTAATGTAGCAGCCATAGAAGACCCCTCTTATGAGTATCAGACAAATTACGCTGAAGGCAAGAAAGGGATGATCTTTGAGCATCTCAACAAAGACCGTAAACCTGTTCTGAAAACATATCGCCAGAGTGAAAGAAATTACCGTTTAAATGAGTGGTATTACCCCAGCGGAATAAAAGGCACAGATGCTGAGTTTGTATATGACATCATGAATGACAGATGGAAGTGGAAAGGCTTAAAGCCGTTTAAAGGCAGTTCCACGGAGTTTGTTGGTAAAAATTTTGATCCAAAAGATTCAATGGCAAATGTAGTTATCTATGATTATCTGAAATTCAAACTTACAAAAAGTGAAACAATAACAACAAATAAAGGTTTAATAAGAACAATAGAGACTTATGTATTTAATTCACCGTTGTTTTTTCCTGTTGATAGGAAAGGATTCAAAGAGAACAAAAGAGGTAAGGCGAAAAGCCATAATTACAGTTATGCCATGGAAGTTCATACCAGTTTTTTATACCGCGGCGGTGAATATTTTAATTTCAGGGGTGATGATGATATATATCTGTTTATCGACGGTAAACTGGCGATGGATCTTGGCGGGATGCATTCAGCTCAAATAGCCAGTGTTGAAATTGATAAAATCCCCGGCCTTAAAAAAGGAAATACTTATTCCTTTGATCTGTTCTTTGCCGAAAGGCAGACAACAAGCTCATCCCTGAGGATAGAAGGCACGTTTATATTTGAAGAACCTGACCCTGTTGTTCTGGGGATAATAGCTGACAGGGAAACATTTATTCCTGACGACGAGCAGGTAAAGTTCACTATGATCGGAGTTAGCCTGGAAAGCGAGAATAAAGAATGGTTGGTCGGCATCTGGGATGAGGATGATAATCTTGTAAAGAGCTTTAAAGGCAAGGGAAAGATAAGAAAAGTTTTATACTGGGATGGCAAAGATAAGAAAGGGAACCCGGTAAAACCGGATAAGCAGTTTAATATAATGGCCAGGGGGATTGATCAGTCAAAGGAAGAATGGGAAAGTAATATTGTAACTGTTAAGTCTATAATGAAACTCGTAAAAGGAGAAGAAATAGTTATAAGGGGCATTTATTTTGCTCCGTTTTCTGCTGAAATAACCCCCGGCTCAAAGATCGCATTAGAGCGGATCTATAAACTTTTAGTTGAATATCCAAAAGTCAGATTATTAGTTAAAGGGCATGTTAGCCCGTTCAGCTGGACAAAAGAGAAGTTATTGGAATTATCACAAAATCGTGCGGAATCTGTTAGAAAGTATCTTATTGACAAAGGTATCGATCCGGAGAGATTGGAAGCAAAAGGATTTGGTGATACAGATCCTTTTACGGATGAAGATACAAATGAAGCACGATCATTAAACCGGCGTACTGAATTTGAGGTTATCTCCTCGGAAGAATAGGAAGAATAGGAGGAAGTTGCGAAAACCAGCCTTGAGGCTTGCGGCTACCTACTAAGAACTTTTCCTAAGCATATTCGGTTTAATAGACTTTATATCTTTTGCGCCTGTTAATATCATTGCTTCGAATAATTCCTGCTTTAAATTATTAATGTACATTTTCACACCCTCGCTTCCCCCGCCCACAGCATAAATAGAAACAGGCCGGCCGATAAGGACTGCATCAGCCCCCAAAGCCAGGCATTTAAAAACATCCTGGCCTGTCCGTATACCCCCGTCAATAAATATTGTCATCTTTTTTCCAACAGCCTCCACAATCTCCGGAAGAACCTCCAGGGAAGAAGGCATTGAATCAAGTACACGGCCGCCGTGGTTTGATACTACAATAGCTTTCGCACCTGCTTCCAGGGCTTTAAGCGCATCTTCTTTGGTCATGACTCCTTTTAAAACAACCGGCAGGCTGGTCTTTTTAATTATCTTTTTTAATTTTTCCACACTTAGAGGGCCTGTTGCTTCATTCTCCATCTTCATTGTTTTAAAAACCACAGCATCAATATCAATACCAACAGCAACAGCATTGTTCTCCTCGGCCTTTTTTATCCTTCTTATAATATCATCAAGTAAAAGACGGGGTTTGAAAATTGGTATACCCCATCCCTTTGCCTCCTTTATGGCTCTTAAGCCGGTTAAATACATATCCGGTTTTGCCCCGTCACCAACCATAGCCACTGACCCCATGCTGCGGAAACTGTCAAGTACTATCCTGGCATATTCATATTCATCAATTGCATTATTCATATTAACTTCTGTACCCGTAACAGGGGCCGCAATAATGGGGAACTGCAGCTTGTATCCGAATATCTTCACACTCAGATCCGGCTGGAGAATATTATGGATAACATTAATATTTATTCTATAATTATTAAATGCTTCTATATTATTTATAAAAGCCTGGCCCGAACCAATGCTCCCCATTCCAGGGACCATTCCTTTACACGCCAGCCCGTCACAGATATTACAGGCAAAACAGGACCCGTCAAATAACTTCAATGCCCTGTTAAATATCTCTTTTTCAGTCACAACAGGTACAGGGCCCACCTCTATTTTTATTGTTTTAATTGCACTGTCAGCTATACTTAAAGCTTCCTTTCTTGTTTTACCCACACCAATAATATTCCCGGCTTTTTCCACATTGCTTGTTGGGGTCCTTAAAATATCACCTTTTTTAACCCTCAGGAAAAGCTCCTTTATGCCTTTTATTTTTTTTACTTTTTCAATACCAAAAATACTGATTATTGAACCTGTTTGCGGAATAATTGCTTTTTCAACAGCAACCATTTTCATTTTAGGTTTTAATTCGGATAATGTCGGAACCTGGCCAAGAGCTATCTTTATAGCAGCACTGATCAAATTTACACCTGTAGAAAAAGGATAAGTATAGCCGGACATAAACCCGCCGGAAAGCCTGGCAGCTATTTCCCCGATCATGGGGCCTTTGCTCGTAAGTTTCATATCTCCTTTAGCAGCACCTATGGTTATGCCCAGTGCTTTTATCCCTTTTTTCATTACATTGACAGCTGCCCTCTGTTTAGCTTCAGGTAAATTCGACGGCATAATATGTCCAAGTTCTATAAAATACGGTTCAAGGCCTATCATCCTGTCAGCAATACCGGTTATAACTATTTTATTATTAAAGATCAAAGCATCTATACTTAATTCCATCCCATCCATAAACTCTTCAATAATAAGCTCACCGCTGGGAGACGATTTTTTAGCATGCTCAAAACATTCCTGTATCTGGTGAATGCTATTAATCTTTATAACACCGCGGGCACCCATATTATCAGATGGTTTGATAACCAGAGGAAATTCATGGTTCTTTGCAAAAGCAGATGCATCCCCTATGGACCAGCATTCAGAAAAATCAGGAGATGGCACATTGGATTTTTTAAAAGCCTTCCTCATCTTTATTTTATTGGTTGCATTTTCAGCTGATTCGAACTTTATACCGGGCAGGTCCAAAGCATTGGCTACAGCCGCTACTGTCATGGAAGCATCCGTACCAACAGTTATAACCCCGTCTATCCTTCCCTTTTCACAATATTTTTTTGCTATTCTTACTGTTCCTTCAATATCTTTTGTACTCATTACAAGGGGAACATCTGCTATCTTCATGCCTGATGCATTGATATTATAATCTGAAACAATAGCCTTAAGGCCCATATCTTTTGCAATCTCAATAACAGGTATCTGCATCAATCCGGCACCAATTATCATTAAACTTTTCTGTTTCGCCATTATTCTTTACTCATGTAATCACAATGTATTTTGATTTTATTCATCTATTAATATACAGCAGGTATATTCACAGTATACTATATTTATTTGTAACCATATATATCTTTAAAATATAAACATATAAGAACCTTTGTCAAATAAAAAATAACAGTATAATCATTAAAATATCTATCCAAGAAAAAATCATCCACAAAACATGCCGTAGGTGCCGGCGATAGAAAGTAAGGCCGGCAGAGAGACAACAGATAAACATATTTTTAGATTGACATTCGATTTTTTTATAGTAAATTATATAAAAGAGGTAAAAACAAATGAAATTTGTTTATATATTAGGTGGATATTTAGGATTAACTTCCGGTATAGTTTTATTATTCAATTATTTTTCTGAAAATATAGCAAATAAAATAGCAAAAAAAACAACAGATAATATTAAGAATATTAAAGGCTTAAGAAATTGATAAAGCAGATTCAACTGATTATAATTATTTTAATCATTTCAATATTTGCTACATATTTATCAACTTTTGATGAATCAAGAATAGTATTAAATAGTATTTTAAGGGGATCTTGATTAACCCTAAAGGAAGATCCCCATCCGGGCATTCAGTACTTGAAAAACAACATTTATCAAATAAAATGATAGTTTTTCAAGATGCCCTTAAGCTTTATTGGCTTCTTTTCTTTCTTTACAACACTTTATTATTTATTCAAAAATAAATAAATTTTTATTCTGCAGAAAAGATCATATTAGTTTTTAGATTTTAGTTCATAGTTTATAGTTTTAAAACTACAAACTGAAAACTATACGATCCCGGCTGCAAATAATTATTTTTTATATCTCTTCAGCCAGTGGTTAATTGTATTTGCATATTCCTGATTATCAACCGGCTTGGACAGGATATCAACATATTTATCCTTATTTTTTAACTCTTTTATTGATTCCAGGAACTGAAGGTTCCCCGAGACAAAAACTATTGGCAATTTTTTATCTTTTTTTCTGATTTTTTTATAGATAACCATTCCAGTGATATCATGCAGGAGATAATCCAGGCTTACCAGATCATACTTCTTCTTTTTTAACCGGTCAATAGCAGCCCTTCCATTAGCAGCTATATCAACCTCATGATCAAAAGGCTTGCTGCTCAGTATATGGTGCTGCACTTTTGAAATATCATTCTCATCTTCCACTATAAGTATGCTTTTTCCTTTAATTATCCTCCCCTGCTCTTTCTTAATATTTTTTATTTCTTTTTTCCCAAGCATTTCCTTATGGATCGAAAAACGGATAGTAAAGATCATACCTTTGCCAACCCGGCTGTCTATAAAAATCTTTCCCTTATGCTTCTGAACATACTTCTTCACATTCGCCAGGCCATATCCTGTCCCTTTGATTCCTGCCCTGTAAGAACTGTCTCTGTCATTGCCCCCCTTTAAAGTAAAGGATGGATCAAAAATATTCTTAAAGTGCTCTTTTTGCAGCCCGCACCCGTTATCCTTAATATCAATATATATATATCCGCCCCTGGAATATGTTTTTATTGCTAATTTGGGTTTTTTAATTTTACTCATTGCATGAACTGAATTCTGAATAAGATTTACCAGAGCATGTTCAATCATTCCCGCATCAGCCAGCAGATCATCCATCTCTTTTGAATAATCTGTTAATACGTTTATATTCTGCTCCTGCAAATCATTTTTCATAAGGCCTAATACAAGTTGGACCTTGTCATTAATATTAAAATAAGTTAATTTCAATTCCTGGTCCTTTGCAAAGGCAACCAGATTTTTTGTAATATTCTTCCCCCTGTCGCACTGGTTTACAACCAGCTCAAAGGTTTCCTTTGCATTTTTATCCAGGCCATTGTTTAATAATTCCAACTGCGTATTGCCTTTGATGATTGCAAGTATATTATTAAAATCATGGGCCATCTTCCCTGCAACCCTGCCTACCAGGGCAAACTTGTCCTGCTCTGCAGCATGTTTCATAGCACTTATCCTTTCTTTTTCCGCTTGCTTGAATTCAGTCATGTCATAATTAAATGAAATTGTCATTTTTTTTCCCTGAATCTCAACTAAACCGGCAGAAACATGTAAAGGAAAAATATGGCCGTCCTTATGATAATGCTTAACATTAAAACTGATGGATTTACCTTTATTAAATACTTCATTTATCCTTTCAGGAATTTTCTCAGCAGTTTCCGGGGTATCTAATTCCATGATATTCATTTTACGCAATTCCTCAACTGTATATCCATGCATTTCAGCAAAAGATTCATTAACATCAACAATTTTGCCGTTAGAAGTTAATATTAATATCCCCTCACCCGCTCGTTCAAATAAAGTTCTGAATTTCAATTCGGATTCTTTCAAAGCTTTAGATGCCCGGTTGATTTTCCTTAAATTTACTGCTTCCGCCTGAAGCATGGACTTTTTTTTCTGTATCCTGTAAAGAGAAACTATTCCCGCGCCAAGTAAAAGCAACAAAAGCCCACCAAGGCCGAGAGTACTTGCTGCATGCTTATTAACCGGCCCTATGATCTCAGCATACGGCCTGGTTAATATAACAGGCCATATTTTTTTACTTGTATGAATAGGAACAGATACATCAACAATATTTGTATTGGCGTAAGGCCTTCCTGCTTTCTGCTTTACATAACGGATATAAGGTTTATTTCTTTTAATTGCCTGCCTGTCTTCAGGGTCAGAGAGTCTTCCCTCCAGGCCGGGGCTTGTGCTGGCTTTATAGATAAGAGTGTTATCCTCTAAAGACCTGGGGCCGTGAATTGTGATCTCAATAATATCAGGGTGCTTTTTTTGAAATTCTTTTAATATGCTTTTTAAATTATCTGTATTAATTAAGTTTTTAAATTTTGGTATTTTTGTATCAAGTTCTAAAGCCACTGCTATGGCTTTTTTTTCCAGAAAATAATTTAAATCATCCTTATTATGTTTCAGCTTTATTCCTGCAACTCCGGTGGTTCTTGGAATTAATGAAATATATGTCCATGCAAAGCATGAAAAATATTGCGAGAGTTCATCCCATATCAAATAAGAAAAACCTTCATCACCTTTAAGGATATTATTAATGAGTGCCGGCTCTTTTTCTTCATCACCTTTCAATGATTTTTTTGATAATTCTCTTATGCCTTTCCCGATAAATTCCTCTTGAGGATGAAGGAGCACAGTTCCGTCATCACTTAATAATATAACAAACCCATCTCTGCCCACTTTAACCGGTTTTATATAATAATCGCTGATGGTTTTTAATTTTGTCTTCCATCTGACAAGCCCGGCAAATTGTTCATTATAGAATACTGGTTCTATGATAGATAAAGAATACTTGCCCAGCCTGTCACTGAACAGTTCACTGATATGAGAATCATGATCTTTTAATACTTGTTTTACGCCCGGCCTGCTTTTATAATCACGCCCTATGCTCCCTTTTAATACAGGGTCCCTGTCCAGCACAATTCCATTCTTATCAATCAGATAAATAGCATCCATAGCATCTTTATGCTCTTCACGGAAACTATTGAAAATACAAAATTTTGAGTTGGATTCATTCCACTTTCTTTTTTTATAGGCCTGTTCCTTAATTTCCGGTGTATTTGCAAGGACTTTGAGATCTTGTTGATGCTCAGTAATAAAATTTTCCAGATCACGTCTTATTAAATTTGCAGTAGATATCATATCCTGCTTAATACTATCCTTATGCTCCTGTACAAAGGCTTTGTGGTTTTTCCATACAGAATAAAGAATAAGGAATGCTCCTGCAAGGCTTAAAGCTAAAATTCCTGCAGGTGTCCATAATTTTTTAATTATTTGTTTAAATTGCATTACGAGTTTTGCTTTTTCCTTGTAATCATAAAATTATATTTTTATCCATAATTTTCAGAGTTCTTATTTTTAAGATCAAAAAGACTGAAAAAAAGACTGAAATAATTTATCATCTCTTCTGCATGTTTAACTGCAATAAATATGCCGAAATCTTATATTTGCTTTATTCTTATAATTTGAAGTATATAAAAAATTATAAATTTATTTTATTTGATAATAAATAAGGAAAGCTATTATTTTGCGGAAAAAAGTATACAATTTATCATAATATTTTATAATTTATTTATATAATAAATTATATAAGGGCATCTTGAAAAACTATCATTTTATTTGATAAATGTTGTTTTTCAAGTACTGAATGCCCGGATGGGGATCTTCCTTTAGGGTTAATCAAGATCCCCATAAATAGGCGATTGAGTAGGAAAATATACAATAATATTTCCCCTTTTCTCCCTAATCCACAGGGATCACCCATAATTCTATAGATTCTTTTGTATCAAATATACGTTCAACATATATCTTTATATGTTTACCGTTAGAATTTAAAATATACAAATGACTTTCAATTGCTGCTAAACTTGCATCCGGTATATACCCGGATACAGGAATATAATTATATTCATCCATATCAGCAACATATCCCACGTCCTGGATCGAATTGGTAGTTGAGAGTAAAGGCAATCCAATAGAATTGGTTGTATATGTGATTAAATAGTTACTACCTACACTTAATATTACATTTGTTTTTTTACCGACCAGAACAGAAACTTCTTCTGTTAAAGGGCTTTCATCTTCCGTGCTGCCGATTAAAACATAAGCAGATACAGCTATATAATACTTATTGCCATTGGTAATTTTAACGCTTGAAGAATCATTTGTTAAACTGATATATGATTTTTGCGAAGCATACGGATAGCATCCTAATGAACCATATGATAAAGTAGGTTTTGTATAAACCGGCTCAAGGCCCTGATACATTATATTCGCAGTTTTACTTATATAAACATTATAACCGGAAAATCCCTCTTCAATATTATTGCCGTAAAATTTAACTGTAATTTTATTATCATATCCGTAAGCTTCAACATTTCCCGGCTGGTTTATAATTCTTTCCGGTAAAGTAATTTTATTCTCACAGGAATAAAACAAAGGAGAAAAAACAAAAAATAATATAAGAATATAACTACATAACAGGGTGTATTTCTTCATGTGGTTTCGAGCTTCCTATCTCTTCCTTCTTTTTTTTCATTTTTTTGGGAGGCTTCTGAGTGCCGCTCTGGATGGGCTTCTTCTTTTTTTGTTTAACAGATAGATCTATTATCTCACCTTTGTCCGAATGAATATGTTCATTCTTAGATAAAGCAATTTTTAAAACCTGATCCATATTTTCTACAAAATAAAACTTTAATCTTTTCTGCACCTGATGCGGAATATCTTCAAAATCTTTCTTATTATCTTTTGGCAGAATAATATTTCTTATATTCGACCTGTAAGCTGACAGAGCCTTTTCTTTAAGTCCGCCTATGGGGAGAACTTTCCCTCTTAATGTCACCTCGCCTGTCATGGCGACATCTTTTCTTATTGAAATTTTAGATAAAGCGGAAATAAGTGCTGTTGAGATAGTAATACCGGCTGACGGCCCGTCTTTGGGAACAGCGCCTTCAGGGACATGGACATGTATATCTTTCTTCTTATAAAAATCCTGCGACAGGTTATAATTTTTTGCTCTTGAACGGGCATAAGAGAGCGCAGCCTGCGCTGACTCCTGAAAAACCTCTCCAAGTTTACCGGTAAGGATCAATTTCCCCGTACCCGGTATTACTGAGACCTCAATTGAAATAATATCCCCACCCGCTTCTGTCCATGCCAGGCCGGTTGAAACTCCAATCTCATCTTTTTTTTCTGCTTCCCCGAACCTGTATTTTCTTGCGCCAAGATGCTTTTTCAAAGATTCGCTTTTAACAGTTCCGCCTTTTTCTTTCTCTTTTTCGACCAGTTCTTTGGCCACTTTCCGGCAGATAGCAGCAATGAGCCGTTCAAGTTCCCTTACTCCTGCTTCGCGTGTATAATAGCGTATAACATCGAGAAGACTATTTTTAGAAAAGTTAATATTCCTATTCTCCAATCCGTGTTCTTTTAACTGCTTGGGAATAAGAAATCCTTCCGCTATATGAACTTTTTCATCTTCTGTATATCCTGAAATCGTGATCATCTCCATCCTGTCAAGAAGAGGCCTTGGTATTGACTGAATTGTATTGGCGGTTGTAATAAAAAAAACATCCGACAGGTCATAGGCCAGTTCTATATAATGGTCAGAGAAAGAATTATTCTGTTCAGGATCAAGAACTTCAAGTAATGCAGAAGAAGGGTCGCCCCTGAAATCAGTACTCATCTTATCAACCTCATCAAGAAGAAAGACCGGATTCTTGCTTTTAGCTTTCTTCATTCCCTGAATGATCCTGCCGGGCAAAGCGCCGACATAAGTCCTCCTGTGCCCTCTTATTTCAGCTTCATCCCTGACACCACCAAGCGATATTCTGACAAAATTCCTGTCAAGACTTCTGGCAATTGAGCGCGCCAGAGAAGTTTTGCCCACTCCGGGCGGCCCTACAAAACATAAAATCTGGCCTTTTATCTTTTTTACCAGTTTCCGGACAGCAATATATTCCAGTATCCTCTCTTTTACCTTTTTTAAACTGTAATGATCTTCATCCAGTACTATCTTGGCAGCTTTGATATCAACCTTATCCACAGTCTTTTTACTCCAGGGGATTTCAAGCAGCCAGTCAATATAAGTCCGGATAACGGAAGATTCAGCTGAAAGGGGGGGCATCTTTTCCAGGCGGCTTATCTCTTTATTGCACTTTTCCAGGGCTTCTTTTGGTAATTTTATTTTTTTAACATTCTTTTTTAATTCATCTATCTCATTTAATGCATCGCCCTTATGCTCCAGCTCCTTTTTAATTACTTTCATCTGTTCCTGAAGATAATAATCTTTCTGAGATTTTTCCAGCGTCTTCCTTACTTTCTCATGAACATTCTTTTCAACCTTGGCTATCTCGATCTCATTGGAAATGAGTATAGCCAGTTCATTAAACCTTTTATTCAGATTAAATATCTCCATGATTTTTTGTTTTAACTGTGGTTTACACGGGAGATGAGAGATTATAATATCTGCTATTTCATCAGGATCTTCAAGACTCATAATGCTTACAATACTCTCCGGAGGTATTCTTTTATTATATTTTATATAACTTTCAAACAACTGTGTTACATTGCGGACCTGTCCTTCCATATCAAGAACCCGTCCTGTAGGTGTAGCAATCTTTGGAATTTCAACCATTGCCCTGTAATGATCATCTTTCTGGAAAAGCCTCTTAACTTTTGCCTTCTTAATACCTTCTACAAGTACTTTAATGGTACCGTCCGGGATCTTTAATATCTGAAGTACCTCGCAAATCGTTCCCACCCTGTGAAGGTCTGTAAGTTTCGGATTCTCTTTTTCAGCATTCCTCTGCATGAGGAGGAAGACTTTTTTATTTGTCTTCATAGCTGTCTCAATAGCAGTAATTGACATCTTCCGCCCAACCATAAAAGGATGCGTCATAGTAGGAAATATTACAAGGTTCTTAAGCGGTACAACAGGATAATCATCAGCAAAAAAATTATCCTGCTTATCTTTTTTTATTTTTTTTGGCGCTCCTAATATCTTCATATTACTCCTCTGGTAAAGTCTGGGGTCAGACCCCAGACTTTAAGAATTTCATTATGCCTGTTTTTTATTTTCCTCAATCTCTTTTTTAGAAATATAAATCAATTTTGGTTCCTTTTGCTTTAATACTACTTTATCATCAATAACACATTCAATAATATTTTCTTTTGAAGGAGTATCATACATTACATCAAGCATAACAGATTCCATTATGGCTCTCAGGCCCCTTGCACCGGTTTTCTGCTTATATGCAATATCTGCAATGACTGAAAGAGCTTTCCTGGTAAAATTCAATTTAATTCCTTCCATCTCGAACATCTTAACGTATTGTTTAACAAGAGAGTTCTTAGGTTCAGTTGAAATCCTGATAAAATCATTCTTTTTCAAGGCAGTGCAAACCGCAACAACAGGGATCCGGCCGACAAATTCCGGTATAAGGCCGTAGTTAACAAGATCATCCGGAATAATCTTATTTAGTGTTTCTTCTTTTTTAAGATCTTTGGATGAACCCGGAGATTCATTTTTTGAACGAGCAGTATTAAATCCAATTACATTTTTACCAATCCTTTTAAACACAATATCCTCAAGTCCGATAAAAGCACCGCCAAGTATAAAAAGGATATTTTCTGTATTGATCTTTAAAAATTCCTGATGCGGATGTTTGCGCCCTCCATAAGGAGGCACATTTGCAATTGTACCTTCTATTATTTTCAGTAAAGCCTGCTGTACACCTTCACCTGAAACATCACGCGTTATAGAAGGGTTCTCTCCCTTCCGTGCTATCTTATCTATCTCATCAATATAAATAATACCTTTTTCTGCCATGTTAACATCATTATTTGCATTCTGAATCAAACGAAGTAATATATTCTCAACATCTTCTCCCACATAACCCGCTTCTGTCAGGGAGGTTGCATCAGCAATAACAAACGGAACATTTAATATTCTTGAAAGAGTCCTTGCCAGAAGTGTTTTACCGCTTCCTGTAGGGCCGACCAGCAATATGTTGCTCTTTTCTATCTCGATCTCATCCTTTAATTTTTTCTTTTTTAAAAACAGATGGAATTGAATACGCTTATAATGGTTGTAAATTGCCACGGATATGATCTTTTTAGCCCTCTCCTGGCCGATCACATACTCATCCAGGATATTACAGATATCCTCAGGTTTTAAATTCTCTTTTACTTTTTCCCTTTCATTTAATTTATACGACTCGTCAATTATCTCTTTTGATAATTCAACACATTCATCACAGATATATACTCCAGGGCCGGCAATTACTTTATATACTTCATTCTGGTCTTTCCCGCAGAATGAACATTTGATTTCACCTGAAGATTTAATATATTTCGGCATAAAAACCCTCACAGTTAGTTCAAATTAGGTCTCAGGTCTTAGGTCCTAAACCTATAACCTAAAATCTAAAACCTAAGACCTAATTCGAACTAAGAACTAACCTACTAAATTACTACTTCTTAGTAATGACCTTGTCAATAAGGCCATATTCTTTTGCTTCTTCAGCAGACATATAAAAATCCCTGTCCGTATCTTTTGAAATCGTGTCTATCTTCTGACCTGTATGTTTGGCTAAAATACGATTGAGCATATCTCTCATTCTTAATATTTCCTTGGCCTGGATCCCTATATCAGAGGCTTGCCCCTGGGCACCGCCTAACGGCTGATGGATCATGATCCTTGAATTAGGCAAAGCAAAACGCTTATTCTTAGCGCCCGAACATAAGAGAAGTGCGCCTAAAGAAGCTGCCTGGCCCAGGCATATTGTTGTTACATCAGATTTTATATACTGTATAGTATCGTAAATAGCTATTCCGGAGGATACAACCCCGCCGGGGGTGTTTATATAAAGGTTAATATCTTTTTCATTATCTTCTGCTTCAAGAAATAATAGTTGCGCAATAACAAGATTCGCAACAGTATCATTTATCTCAGTACCTAAAAAAATAATCCTCTCCTTTAATAGCCTGGAAAAAATATCATAAGCCCTCTCAGTCCTGCCCGTCTGTTCTACAACCATTGGAACTAAAGTCATACTTTTCTTTCCGCCACCTTTAAAATACCTTCAGCTTTATATTTCTTGCCTTTCTTAATCTTATTATTTTCCTTAAGAAAATCCATGATCTTCCTTGTCAATACACTCTGCTTCAAGTAAAGCTTCACATCCTCATTAACGCCCTTCTTATACTCTCCAAGGTCCTGTTTCCTGGATTC
>SDBT01008003.1_pt1 | contig 17332 bp, 11 predicted proteins | sample 2277101 | NCBI WGS metagenome assembly SDBT01 (sample SAMN10404973, study PRJNA504765) | marine sediment metagenome | isolation source: marine sediment core GS10_PC15, 103 cmbsf | place: Arctic Ocean: Southern Knipovich Ridge | collected 2010
TGTCTCTTGGCGAACTTCATCGCGGCGCCGACGGCCTCGTCGAACTCGAGCGTATCCGCGATCATCGAGGCGACGTCGTTGGTGTGGGCCGCGTGATCGATGCGGCCACCTTCAACGAGAAGGAAAAAGCCGTTCTCGTTCTCCGACAATACGTCGAGCGCGGCCTTTGTCATCTCGACGAGCGACGGCTCATTGGTCTCGTCGTCGGGCTGGCGGTCCAGAACATACGACATGTGTGAGTTCGAAAAAAGGCCGAGCAGCTTGTCCGCCCCGCTTGCGGCGGCAAGCTCTTTCCCGTCGGTGACGAAGGTGTATCCGATGTCCTTCGCCTTCTCCACGAGGTTCGCTTTGTCCTCCCGTTTGGACTTTCCTTTATAAGCGGCGAAGTCCGAGGCGATCGCGTTTGCCGGAATCCAGTGGCGCAGGCCGCCGCCGAGCATCACGTCGGCGCCGGAGGCGAGCATATGCTTGGCGATCTCGTTCTCGGCCTCGCGGTCGGCAACGTGCGCGGCGAAGGCGGCGGGTGTAGCGTGAGTGAGACGCGTCGTCGTAACCAGGCCCGTCCCGCGCGAATCCCTCCTGGCCAATTCGAGAATCGTGGTCAGCGGCTCGGCTTCGGAGCCCAGCGAAATGGTCCCGTTTACGGTTCTCCGGCCGGTCGCCATTGCGGTCGCGGCGGCGGCGGAGTCGGTGACAAGCGTGCCGAGCGCGGGGACCTGAACTAGCGCCAGTCCGCCGTCGGAGATCGCTTTTTCCAGCCATAGCCTTCTGTTCTCGACAGCGCGCGCGTAATCTCTGGCGAGACCGACGACGGAAGGTCCCATGCCGTCGCCCACGAGGAGGATCACGCTCGTCGCCCGCCCGGTCGAATCGGAACGGCGCGACTCGGCGGACACCGGAACGCATGCGATCAATATCGTGACGGTGAAGGCGGCGAGGAAGAAACCACGGCGCTTTTTCATCGGCGAGTCTCCTTTACGGCAAAACTTGAGAATCGGGCGCGCGCGCATGGCTTTCGCAAGCGCGGAGGGGGTGTCAGTACTCGTCCCCAGCCGACTCCAATGGAATACTCCAAGCGGGCTGGATCACACGAAGTTTGTCCGGAGTGGGTCCCGGCTCGATCATGAAGAGCCGCAACTCGTCACGGCCCGACATGTCGTCGAACTGAATGTAGTAGAGCCGGTCCTCGACGGAGACCGGCGCGGTCTTCAATCGTCCCGCTGGAAAACCTCCCAGCCTCTTGCCGGCGCTCACGTTATACGCTAGAAATTCCCTGTCGCCATCGACAAAGAGTGTGTCGCCGTGTATTACGGGCGAGAATCTGGGGGCCGCTGAAGTTACATCTTTCCAGTTTGCGGAGCCGGTCGCCGCGTCGAGCGCGTAGACGTTTCCGTTACGTGTCGTGACGAATAGGACTCCGTCGAAAAGCACGGGGGCGCCGGACACGATGTCGCCCACGTTGGCCTTCCACAGGAGCAAGCCGTCGGTGTCGAGCGCGTAGACGTTCTTGTCCCAGGAGCCAACATATACTCGAGCGCCGTCGACGAGGGGCGCGGCCGTTATCTGGTCGCCAGTATCGAACGTCCACTTCACGACCCCGGAATGGAGGTCCAAAGCGTAGAGCCTGCCGTTCTGGGCGCCGATGTACATGGTTCCGTCCGCTTCGACGGGTGGCGCGAACACCTGCGACCCAAGCATGAACGAGCCCCGGGCCGGCGCCGGGGCTTCGGTGGAGGGCCCCCCGGCCATGTACATGCCGAACAGGGCTATATTCAGAACCATGCTCAGCGCGATCGCCGCCTTTACGCCCGAGGGAATCCGCGTGACGATCTTCTCGCGCACGCGCGCATCCGGCGCGCGCCGATCCTTGACACGCCGGCCTCCGGCGCGCCGGTCTCCCGCGCGCCGCTCCTTTTCGGGCTGGATCGCGACGGTGCGGGTCTGAACGGATTTCGCCGACGCTTTGGGGATAGCCTGTCCGATCGCGTTTACAACGTGGCGGAAGCTGGCGTAGCGGCCGGCGGGGTTTTTCTCGACCATCTTGTTGATGACGCCCGCCAGATTGCCGGGTATGTCGGGATTGAGGACTTTGGGCGATTCCGGGGTCTGGTTTATGTGCATCTGGATCACTTCGAGCGCCGTTTCGGCGTGGAAGGGAACCTTGCCTGTGAGCATTTCGTAGAATACGATGCCGAGCGAGTAGATGTCGGTCCTTTTATCCACTTTCTTGCCGCCGGCCTGCTCGGGCGACATGTACTCGGGGGTCCCCATGATAGTCCCCGTCATGGTGAGCTGGGCGCCGTCTTCCATTCGAGCGATACCGAAATCCATGACTTTGAACTCACCGCTCTCGTCGGAGAGAATGTTGTCGGGCTTGATGTCGCGGTGGATAATCCCTTTGGAATGGGCGACTTCGAGCGCCTCGGCGACGTCCATGACGATTCGCGCCGCCTCGGCGAATGGCAGGCGCCCGCGCTTTCGGAGCAGATCTCCGAGGGGCAACCCGCCGAGGTACTCCATGGCTATATAGTGGATGCCCCGTTCTTCGCCTATCTCGAATACTTTTATGATGTGCGGGTGATCGAGTCTGGAGATGGCCTTGGCTTCGCGGCGGAAGCGCTCGACGTATTGTGGATTGCGCGTAAGCTCGGGGGGTAGAATCTTGAGGGCGACCATTTTCTCCGCTTTCGGACTCTGTGTATCTCGGGCGAGGTAGACCTCTCCCATCCCGCCCCTGCCGAGTTCTTTGAGCAACGCATATTTGCCTATCTGCTTTTCCAAGATATTACCCGGTATTCTTCACTTCAGAAGGGGCATGGGCGCGTCATTCGCCGGAAGCGAAGTCGAACCGCACGCCGTCGTAGGGGCACCAGCCCTCTCGCTGATTTTTTTCCACGTAGAACATCCGATCGCACGACGGGCAGGTCATCCACATAAAGCGCCCGCTGTCTACCTTGGTCTCGGGCTCCGACGCGCGCGTCGATACGTCCCATGCGACCAGGCCGATCAGTACTCCGAGAAGCAGAACGACAAGCAGCTTATGCATCATGCCTCACAACACTCCTTGCGCGTAGTCAGCGCACGACTACTCTTTTCATCTCGCCGAGCAGGGTGGAGAGCTCCCTGCCCGCCCTTGCGGCGCCTCTTTCGTCTTCCTCGAGCAGGGACAGATTTGCTACCGCATGCTCCTCGATCAGGAAGAAGAGCACGTTGTCGCCCATCGCATCCGGGAAAAGGTAGAACTTCTCGCCGGGCTGCTTCCAGTCCAGGATGTAGCCCGTAAGCTCCTCCTGATCGGCGAAGAAAATCCTCACGCGATGCCCCGAGCGCGGGGCCTTGATGGAGAGGAGGCGCTCTGTAAGCTCACCGTCGAAATCGCGTACGAACGCGACCGCCTTCAGCTCGTAAAAGCGAACGTATGATTCTTTTTCCCGATCGCCTCTGGGCTGGAAGTGGAAGCCTTCGGCACCGATGTTCCAACCGAGGAGCCAGCCCTGAGACACATCGCCGTTAAGATAATACAGCACGGCCTGGCGCAGAAGCTTTGGAGCCTCGTAGCGAAACTCGAACTGGCCGAGCTTTATCTTGTCGAAATGCCTGAGCCTGATTTCGCCGGTTCGGGACATTTCGTTGATTATTGTCTCGTCGGTTTTATTGCCCGCGGTGACAAAAGTGTGTATCTCCCCTTTTTCCTTACGCGCGGAAAAAGTATAGAGCCTGTCGATCATGGACACATGCGAGAGTTCCACGTGCGCTTCGGGTCCGATTCCGACCACCAGTTCCTTCGCATTCATCTGCTGAGTGACACGATCAAGATTTATGGAGGACGCCGTTCCCTTGGTCGGGTCGTACGTGACAACGAGTTTGCCGGTCGGCCGGGTCTGCCCGCTCAGGTAATCCATTATGCGCCTTCGGACACCGCCGAAGGCCAAGAGCAGCGCTCCGACGCCCGCGGCGACGGCAGCGACGCCCAGGGCATACAGAAGAACGGACCTGAGGGTCACGCCGGTCGACGACACGTCGACGGAGATGGGGATTTCGCTGTAGTTCAGCGCCCACCCCTCTTGCGAGTCCAGGGTGATTGTCCCCTCGTACGTTCCAACCGCATCCTTGCCGAGCTGGCGGTTCCGGGAAACCGCAACCTCGATTACGATTTCTTCAACGCCCATACTCTTGGACAAGCTCAGTTCTATTCCCTCGGGCAGGTCTATGTCCGTGGAAACAGACACGGCCCCGGCGCCGCCGGGCATGCCCGCCCGCCCGGGTGTGACGCTTATCCGTTTTGTCTCGTTATACGTCCCCCGCAGCTCCGTCGGCCCAAAGTCGAGCGCCGCCGGAACGTTGACCTGCAAGCCGCCCGCGACGGAAAAGGAGAAATCGACAGCGCGGGGATACAGGAGCAGCGATCCCGGCTGAGAAGGCTTGAAGTGAAAAGTACCCGCATAGACGCCCTTGGCGAATCCGCGGGTCTCCAGCCCGAATTTCTCGTTCCAGGGCTCGTCGCGGCAGAAAAAACGCCTGGGCGTAACCGTGAAATACTTGTCCAACGACTTTTCGGCAAAGTTGGTCCGGGTGTCAACCTCGATCATCGCCACACCGGCCGGCGGGCGTCGGGGATACATGGCGATGGAGAAGGAATCCTGCGCCGGAACGTCCGGCAGAGTACCCAGAAAAGCCGTCCGCTCCAGGATCCGGACGTCGGCGATTGTGTGATTTTCGAGCCACTCCGGATCCCCGGGCCAGTTCGCCAGGAATGCGCCCGCCGACAGGAGGTATCTCTGGAGATCGTGCTCGTACCAGTCCCCGATATAGAAGGAATAAAAGGAATAGTCCTCACCGGCCCTCAGGGCCGAATGTTTTCTTAGAAGCCGCGCAAAAGGTTTCTGCTCGCTCTTCGTGTCTTCGGGATGCCGACGGCCGTCGGTGATGAGGATCAGGAGCCTTTCGGCCACCGGGCGAGCGCTGTATGACGCCCTTATTTCCTCCATCGCCCTTTCTATCGCCGGAGAATAATTAGTCAGCTTGCCCCTGGCGCGCAACTGCCGCAGCTGCGACCTGAGCGTGGCCACGTCGCCGGGTTTTTCGATCTTTTTTCTCGCGATCAGGATGGGTTTGCTCGAGAACTGGTAGCAGGTAAATGAATCGCCGACACGCGAGCCGCCGACAAATCGACTCAAAATTGAGATGATGGCGGGAATGTACGGTTCGACGCTTTCTGAACTGTCAATCAGCACGACGACGTCCTGGGGAGGCAGCTGTTGAGCCTGTGTTTCCACGGGGAAGATCGTCTCGAAAGAGAACGATGCGACAAGAAAGATGTAGGCTATGAGGATTTTCTTTGCTATGGGCATTTCACCTGCCTGAATGCCATCTTGCGAAGAACCGAAAACAATGCTAAGCAGAGTGAATCTTAGCATACCATTGCGGTTAAGTCAAAGCGGCCGAAGATGTCCGCTGCGTCGGAGGGGGCGCGAGTGGACGGCCCGCCAAGGGCGGCTTCGGAGTCGCGGATGGGGCGGCGGGCGTCTAGCAGTCAAAGAATTTTCAGGTCTCAATGGCGGCGAAATCGGGCCTTGCCCTGTGATGATCGGTGTTTTGCTCGTAGGCGTACGCGGCGCCAAGCAACGTCTGCTCGTCGAAGGGTTTGCCGATAATCTGCAGGCCTATGGGCAGCCCGTCCCCGGAAAACCCGCACGGGATGGAAATACCCGGCAGCCCGGTCAGGTTGACCGACAGCGTGCAAACATCGGAAAGGTACATCTGAATCGGGTCGCTCGTTTTTTCGCCGAGCCTGAAGGCGGGTGTCGGCGTAGTCGGAGCGACAATGACGTCGCATTCCTCGAACGCCTTGTCAAAATCGCCTTTTATGAGCGTTCTTACCTTCTGCGCTTTCAGGTAGTAGGCGTCGTAGTATCCCGAGCTGAGCGCGAAGGTGCCCAACATGATCCTCCTCTTCACCTCGGGACCGAAGCCCTCACTCTTCGTCTTGTGATACATATCCAGCAGCGCCCCATGGTCGGGGCTTCGAAACCCGTACCTCACGCCGTCGTAGCGGGCGAGGTTCGAGCTGGCCTCGGCGGGCGCGACGATATAGTAGGCCGCGAGCGCGTACGAGAAATGCGGCAGCGAGATGTCGCGAATCTCGGCCCCAAGCTGCCCGAGCAGCTCGATGGCGGCCCTGACGGATTTGACGATCTCGGGATCTATGCCTTCCTGGAAATATTCGCGCGGTACGCCGACCTTGAGCCCCCTGGCGTCTTTCGACAGTCCCGCGGTAAAATCGGGGCAATCGACCTCGGCCGACGTGGAGTCGCGCGGGTCGTGGCCTCCGATCACGTTCATTAAAATGGCGGCGTCCCTCACGTCTCGGGTCAGCGGGCCGATCTGATCCAGCGAAGAGGCGAACGCCACAAGTCCGTAGCGGGAAACGCGCCCGTAGGTGGGCTTGAGGCCGACTATTCCGCAAAAAGCGGCGGGCTGGCGAATCGATCCGCCCGTGTCGGAGCCGAGAGAGGCGACGGCCTCGCCGGCGGCCACCGCCGCGGCCGAGCCGCCGCTCGATCCGCCGGGAGCCCGATCGGGGTCCCATGGGTTGCGGGTCGGCCCGAAGGCGGAGTTCTCCGTCGAAGATCCCATGGCGAACTCATCGAGATTCGTCTTCCCCACCATCACGGCGTCGACGGCGCGGAGTTTTTCGACAACGGTCGCATTGTAGGGGGCGATGAATCCTTTCAGTATTTTCGACGCGCAGGTGGTCTCGACGCCGGCCACGCACAGAAGATCCTTGAGCGCCACCGGTATTCCCGACAGCGGGTGGATCGGCTTGCCGGCCTTGACTTTCCCGTCGACCTGCTCGGCCGTGCGCAGGGCCCCGTCGCGCATGAGCAGCAGGTATGCGTTTATCAGCGGGTCGCGGCGCTCGATGTTGCCGAAGATCCGCTCGGTAAGCTCGACCGAGGTCGTCTCGCCGGCGACTATCATTTCGTGGAGTCGGTGCGCGGGAAGCAGTGTGGGGTCTTCGTTTCGGTCGGGGCGCATGGCGTGTTCCTATTCGATAACGCGCGGGACAACGTAGAAGTTTTCGTGCCGGCGGGGCGCGTTCTCCAGGAGCTCCGCGATCGGGGAGGGCTGCCGTCTTACCACGTCTTCTCTCATGGGGGTCTTGGAAAAAAACATGTGGGACGTCGGCGGGACGCCGGTCGTGTCGAGTTCGTCGAGCTTTTCGATGTATCCCAGTATTTCATTCAGTTGGGAGATGAATCCTTCGAGCTCGGCTTCATCGAAGCTGAGGCGCGCAAGCGCGGCGACGTGTCGGGTCATTTCGGGCGTTATTTTCATCGTCAATTCTTGGGGAGGTTATTATCCCCATTTTCGGCTTCTTTTTCCGCATTCGCGAGCGCTCTCTCGACGAGGTCGTAGATCAGTTCGAGATCGAACGGCTTTTTCACATCGGCGAACGCGCCAAGATCGAGCGCTTCCTGAATCATTTCCTCAAGGCCGTAGCCCGTCATCACTATGACCTTGCTCTGGGGAGAAATGGTTCTGAGTCGTCTGTAAACTTCGACGCCGTTCATGCCCGGCATCCTGATGTCCGTAAATACGACCTTATATTGGCTGGCGTCGGCCTTTTTCAGCCCTATCGCGCCATCCGCGGCCGTGTCCACCTTGTAACCCTTGCGCGAAAGCACGTCGAAAAGCAGATCACGGATCACGGGCTCGTCGTCGATGACGAGGATTTTGATGGTTTCCTGTTTTTCAAGTGAAGGCTTCATAATCGGTAAATTATACAGTATGCTCGGTTCCGTATCAAGTATTTTCTCTGATCGGCGAAATGTAAAGCGATGGGCGCGATAAAGTTTTGACAACCCCGCCGGGCCGTGGTAGGATTTGCCTTGAAATGAGAAAAAATGTGCTTCTAGTAGCGCCGTATATTCATGATTTCGCGGCCTTTGATCTCTGGCTGAAACCGCTCGGGCTTCTCTATGTGGCCGCGGCCGCCGAGAGGGCGGGATACGGCGTCCGAGTGGTCAATTGCCTGGACAGGCTGAGCGCTGGTCCGCAGGCTTCTTCCACTCGACGGGCGGCGCGCGACGGCGCCGGAAAACTCCGGTCCGAGGTCATCGCCGCGCCGGATTGCCTGGCGGGAATCCCCCGCAGGTACAAACGGTATGGAATTCCTCTCGACGCCTTCGAGAAAGCGCTTGCCGACGGCCCGCCTCCCGATGTCGTGGGTGTCGGCTCGATGATGACGTACTGGTGTGGAGGCGTCGCGGAGACCATCTCCATCGTGCGAGCGGCATGGCCCGGCGTCGCCGTTGTCCTGGGCGGAGTTTATGCGACGCTCTGTCCCGAACACGCGCGAGCGCGCAGCGGCGCCGACGTGGTCGTCGAGGGGCCGGGCGAGAGGGAGTTCGTCGAATTTCTGCGCGCGGAGATCGGGCCGGGCAATGGCGATATCGATGGGCCGGCGCCGGCGCGCCCGACTTACCATCTGCTCGGTGAAATAGACTCGGTGAGCATGCTCACTTCTTTCGGATGTCCGTTTTCCTGCTCCTATTGCGCTTCAAGGCTGCTCAGACCGGGCTTTTACCAGAGGCCGGCTGCGGAAGTCGTCGACGAAATCGCTTACTATGCGCTGGAAATGAATATCCGGGATATCGCTTTCTACGACGACGCCCTCCTCGTCGATGCGGACCACCACGTTAAACCGATATTGCGGGAAGTTGTCGAGCGAGGGTTGAGGGTCCGTTTCCACACGCCCAACGGCCTGCACGCGAACATGGTCGACAGGGAGCTTGCCGGGCTCATGCGCGATTCGGGATTCGCCACGGTGCGTCTCAGCGTCGAGAGCGTGGACGAAGCTCGCCTGAAGGATTCGTGCATGAAGGTCTCGATGAAAGGCTTCGAAGAGGCGGTGAAACACCTTTTCGAGGCCGGGTACGCTCGCGGCGATATCGAGGCATACGTATTGATGGGAGCGCCGGGCCAGACGCCCGGGGAAGTGGAGCGGACGATACGCTTCGCGCACGGGGCCGGCGCGCTCGTGCGGCTCGCGGATTTCTCTCCCATACCGGGGACGCCCTACTTCGACGCGGCGATGGAAACCTATGGCCTCGATCCGGCCGAGCCGCTTCTGCATAACAGCTCAGCCCTGCCCCATCTCGTCCCCGGTCTTTACGACCAATATCAGGCCCTGAAGAATCTGGCCGGCGCCCTGAACTCGGACCTGCGGAACCGGGGCGGCTGAACCCGGCCGGCGACGGCGGACGAGAGAGGACGCCAGGTCGTGGAACTATCGTCGGGCCGGCGCCCGTATTTTCCGCCGCTCGCCCGGACTTTCCTCATGGAAACGGGCCGGACCGGGCTCGCGCCGGACGAATTTGGCCGTTTGGCCAGCCGCCTGAGCGTTCACGTGAAACATATATGGAACACAATGAACAGTTCGACATGTTTCATGAAACACATTCCGGGGTGTTTGTATGTGGCGGAGGAACAGAAGGGTCGGGTTTTATGGGATCTAAAACTCACAACCTTTTCGGTCGACAATATCAACATTAGACGGCAAAAAGAGTGGGCCCATGGCGTTTATGGTTCTCGTCCCGGTGGAATTCCTTTTGCGGTTGGATGAATCATCCAGGCTTTCAGAGTAACCCATGGCGGGATCCCGACAAGCCAACGAGAGATATGGCACATTAATTGCTCTTATATCCCCTTGAGATTGTCTGCCTCTACGGCAACTGGGTTCCCACAGGAACCCAGAGACATCTTTCTCCTCATCAGGCTGGGCGTTTGGGGTGACGCCCAGCCTCCTCTCTTTTTGGGCCCGATTCCCTCTGGCGCCGCGAATCGTCGCTCGCCTGCCTCTTTTGCGTCATTCAGGAGAGGTTTTAAAAACGGGAACACGAACGTCACGAATGTAAACGACCACGAATAGAACGAATAATAGAAGAGAAGGCAGAAGAGAAAAAGATTTTCCGATGCTCTATAATACATAAAATGGTGTCTTTATCTGGAAAATCCGGGCCTGAAGGCGCGATCGGGCGCCTCCTGCCATTCCGCAACAATCCCAGGCCGGTTTGAAAACTTCTGCGCAGAATATACGGCTTGATAAACCTACTTCCATGTTATGTCGCACATCCTTTTACCTTCTCTAATCGATTACACTGATACGCCAATACCTGCGAGGTTGTTCTTGCCTTTTCCGACTTCCGGACATCGATCCGGAGCACTGCATTCCCTTGAAACGGCAGCCATGATGTGCTACAAGTGACCGGCGTATTCGAGGGTTTTCCGCCACCTCCGATCCGGTTTTCCACTTGACTTTTGTATCATCTTATTATAATCTGTGTTGGACGATCTTTGGTGAAATTAGGAGTATTGCCAAGTTTACCTGTTCAGAAGTCGCCTGCTGATTATAAGCTATTTTCTGCGACATTGAGGGTGGATGACACCGGCCGGGTATTTTCCGATTTTCTGTATTCCGCGCAGCTTATTATTTTCAGCTCTTCTTGGACCATCCCTTTCCGAAACCTTTTTTCCCCGTATAATGCAGTTTTGTCTTCTTGAAGTTCGAGGGTGAAAGAAATGACTCGCGCAGAGAATGCTCCCGCGGCCGCCCGAAATATCTTGTATATCTCCCTGCTCGTAATCCTTGGGGGGATGTATTTTTCGCTTTCTTACGACGGCGTTTTCTTTGCACCCGATGAAGGAGCGTCAGTTTACCATTTTGAGAAAGTGGCCGAAGGAGCGATTCAACATCGTGACTTTTACTCGGTATACGGGGTAGGTTACTATGCTCTTGGAAAGACCCTTTTCAATCTCTTCGGCTTCAATCTTATTGTCATGAGGAAGTTTGTGCTCCTTGTGAAGCTGGTAATAGCAATTCTGATCTACTGTATCAGCATCAGATTCATGCGTGCGAGCTTTGCGTTTCTTAGCGCAATGGGCTTTGTAATCTGGTGGGGCGACCCCTTTATTTATACTCCTACCCTTATCTATCCGGCGCAAATCGGCCAGGCGCTAGGCCTGCTGAGTGTTCTGTTTTTTTTCACGAGTCTTGAGAACAATCGCCGTCGTTTCGTGTTGCTTGCCGGAATGGCCGCTGGATTGAGCAGTCTTTTCAAGCCGAATGTCGGCGTGTTTAACTTGCTTGCCCTCCATTTCTTTGTGTTTGAGCGGGAAATGCTTTCCGACCTGATGGCAAGCTCACGGGATTTTGGCTCGAATAACAGACCGTTCAAGCTACCACTTGGAAAAATTGGGATTGGGATGGAAATCGGAGGCTTCATTGCCGCGGCCGCCATCCTATTGGGTTTTTTCGCAAAATTCGGGTTTGACCTCGCCATATTTGCATATGCTTTACTCCCATTCTATCTTGTAATCGCCTATCTGCTGCTCCTTGGGATCAGATCTCTGCAAACCCAGGATAAGGGAAGTATTCTCTGGGAAAATCACAAGCATGCGCTCCGTTCGCACTTTCTCCTTGGAGCGGGATTCATGGTGTGGCAACTGGCGCAAGTCGCTTATTTTGCAGGGAATGAGGCGCTGGGCGATTTTTATCGGATGCTTACAACGGCGACGAGTTACTACAGCTTCTATGCTCTGCCACTATGGCAGGGGACAGAAATCATAATTATGGTTGGCGGAACTCTGCTGATCGCAGTTGCGCTCAACGTCGTTATGAGGAAGGCTTCCGGCTGGAAAGCTTCATCGAAAAGCCTCCTGGTCGCAGTTGTTATTCTTTTGTTATCCGTCCTGCCTTTATCATGGTATCTGAGCCTGGATAATCCGAACCGGCTTCATTTCCTGGTCAGGGCCGTTTTGATGAGTTTCTCATTTCTGGTTTGCCTCTATCTGTCGTGTAAAGAACTCCCTGGAAGCGCGAATGAAAACGACGCTCCCAACCTGTCGGGCCTGTCACTAATTACGATTTTTGCCGCAGTTAATCTTCTGGACGCATTCCCCAAAGTCGATCCTGGCCATATCGTTATGGTAATGCCTCCCTTTTTCATCCTGTTTGGAATCCTCGCTCAGAGGTTTTATGATTTTTGGAAGGGATTTTTTGGCATGGAATATCCTCGCACCGGCAAGCGAGTGGCGAATGCCCTGACCTCTTTGCTTATGCTGGGAATATTCTTGCCAAGCTTTTTCATGATGATTTCTTTTAACTTTCTCATATTACCGTCGCGGGAAGGAATGGGACGGCGTCTATATAATGGGAGGCTTACCCCTGTGCCCAGATACGCTGCGGGAATCGAACGAGCAGAAGGAATAGCGCTTCGCACATTTGTGTTTGAAGGTAACTATTGGCCTCCGCTCGTGGATCCGGAAATGATTGGTTTTTTTGAGCTTGCCGAGAGAATCGTCGCGATCACGGAGAAAGAGGACAAGCTGTTTTCGACGATGACTTCGGGCCTGATGCTGTATTTCTTGGCCGACAGGGACAGCGTCTCGGACATCGCGAACTGTTACGTGTGGCAGACGGCCATGGGAACGACCACGAGCAGAGACATCGATGATTTCTCCGACCGCGACCTCTGGGAAATAATGATGTCAGGCGAGCCGAAAGCGATAGTCGTCAAGAAAGGCGATATCGAGACCGACAGATTCATCAAAAGCTGGCCGATCACATGGAATTTCATACAGGTCAACTATCGAGTCTCCGAGAGCGTGGGCGCGTTCCAGATATACGTTCCCGTCAAGTAAATCGCCTGAGCTATGAACGGCCGCCCGCATGGGCGTGGGCGATGGGTGATGGATCGGGGCGGCTCAAGGAGGATATTGATTGAGGATTTCCTTGATAACTCCCGTCGGTTCATCGTCCGGATGAGGAGCGGCTTTTCTCTCGTGTTCCGGAGCAGAGGCCGCTCTGTGTTTGAGATAGCGGCTGCTTGCCCGATGCCGTGCTCGGAGAGAGTTGTGATAGAGAAACACGGCGAGCAAAAGGGAAACACGATCCTGACATTGCTCCTTTGCAAGGTCATCAAGGCGTCCAAACGCATATTCGGCGCGCCTGCCTTCCACTACTACGCCATAGCCGCCGGCATTACGGCGATCTTAGCGCGCACCTCAAAAGGTCCGCTATGCGCGCCGCCACCCCCAATACACCCGGATACACAACAATGGCTCTTCGATACCTTCTGAAAAAATGGGGAAACTCCACGATCTGTTTCTCTTGACTTTTGACTGTTTGCTTTTGTATACTTTGGACAAATCTCCATAAGGCAATGATTTTGCTAAGCTTATCGGGGTAGCGGTTCGCCGGGGATATCGGAGTTTATCTCGCCGATTTTGAAAAGGGATGACTCGACCCAGGCATTTTTTTGATATTGGCTCCTTACTTGATCCCTTGCAGTCAGGTTCGCCCGATCTACTTTCACCTGAATCGCTACCCTCACGGTTTGACCGAATCTCTGTGTATGGGCTTCGAGGACCACAACTATGTCGCGGAATGAACCGACGACAGCCATTACCCGTGAATCCAGGCATGCGTTTCCGAGCGGATGACTGCGGCCGTGACCATTTCTAGGCGAAAGCCCGTGGGATGACCAGGGTTTCTGGCATTGGAGCCATATTGGCCGCAGGCGAGGGGGTATACACATTAATGAACTCGAAGAGCGAAAAAGGGAAAATCGCACTTTTCCTTGTCGTTATACTCCTGGCGGCAGCATATTTCTCTCCCAGCGCCACCCGCTTTTTGAACGCAGCGGATGAGGGATATTTGCTATACAATTTCGAGAGGGTCGCGCGCGGAGATATACCCCATAGAGATTTCTACGATATCTACGGGGCGTTGACACATTTCTTGGGCGGCGGCCTCTTCAAGTTGTTTGGCGTAAAGCTGTTGCCTATGCGGATCTTTGTGATAGGGCTGATGGCGCTTATGGCGGGATTAATCTTCCTCATCGGTTGCAGGGTGATGCCACGTCGATTCGCCTTTCTCGGCTCGGTCTTCTTCATGTTCTATTGGGGATCTTCCTTTTTCCCTAAGATTCTATATGGAAATCATTGCGCTCATTTCCTGGCGCTGTTAAGCGTATTGTGTGCGGTGGCTTATACGGACAGCGGGAAAAAAAGCTGGATTCTTATGGCGGGATTCTGTGCGGGAACAGGCATTCTTTTCAAGTTGCCCACAGGTGTTTTCAACCTGATGGTGATAGGTCTGTTCCTTAGCCTCAAAGAACAGTTCCTTGAGATTGCTCAGCCGTGTGAGGATGCGAGCAATCATCAGAATCTGCGCCTGGTCCGCATTTCCAGGCTTTCTAAGCTGGCCCTGCTGATCATGGTGGCGGTTGTTTTCACCCTGTACTTCTTGGCGTTTCACCTGGATCTCGCTCACTTTGTAATATTTCTTCTTCCCCTCTTTCTTTTTCTTGGCTGGATGCTTTCCAGGGAAATCTCAATACTGAGAGCGCTGAATACCGAAGAGTCATCCGCACGGTGGACCAGTTTTAGGGGATTCCTTGTGGAGCTGATCCTGTTGGGTGCGGGACCCCTATTCCTGTTCTTGCTTCAATGTCTCTTCTATTACTTCATCGGCGGACTTGACGAAATGCTTTATGATACCTTCTTGCTGCCCTCGCAGCTTAATTACTATTATCCAATGGAGTCGTCCGGGCTGCACGCGGTTTTGATAATCGCCGCCTGTGGGTTGATTGTTCTTGCCGCCTGGTCCGGCAGACACCTTGCCGACAAGAGCGGGCTCGCCAAGTCCGTCTTCTTCTTTGCCGTGCTGGCCGTCCTGGTTGCGCCCACGGTCTATGTTTTCGCCTACAATGTAGCGGAAAGTGTGTGGAGCATACGGGTCTCCCACATTGTGCCGACGGTGTCCCTGCTCGTGGTGTTTTCCCTTCTCCTCATGTTGAAGGAAAATAGTCGGGAGGAGGTCAAGTTCAAGCTTATACTCTCTCTTTACTTCATATTCTCGTGCCTTTTTTTTATCAGCTCATTCCCTCGCACCGACATGACCCACATCGTTTTTGCGAGCACCGTAATATTCGTTCTGGTTGCCTTGTTGCTGCAGAGGCTGGATCAAGGCGGCAGACGCGTATTCGGCGAGAGAGCTCGCGCTCGCAGATATGCTTGGGTTGTAGCCGCATTCATGCTGATCGGATTGTCTTTTCTCTGGACCCTGAGAATTTATTTCACGTGGGAAGTCTTCAGGCTCACATATCCTCGCGCGCAGGGATGGGACGTGCATGAGCATGAGGGCTCTGTGAACATGATCAAGACTATAGATTTCATACGCGACAACACGCTTGCCGACGAGCGAATCTTCGTCGTAAGCCAGCACCAGGCCATATACTTCCTGTCCGAGCGAGACACGCCCCTCATGAAAAAGAACTACTTCACCTATCTATCGAGCACTGGATTCATCAATGCCGACAGCGCCGTGAGGCTGAAAGACGAAGAGATCATCGAGAAAATGCAAGAAGCAAAGCCCAGATTTATTGTCGAAGAACACGATATGGAGACACGCAACTTTCTCAGGGCTTGGCCGAAGACCGCCCAATACCTTCGAGCCGCCTATTCCCCGGTCGCGAGTTTCGGCAAATTTGAGATACTCCAACGGCGGGGAAGCTGAGCGGTTCTGGGAAATCACGAGGAGCCCGATGAAAAAAGATCTGTCCATTGTCATACCCGCCCGCGACGACGAGGCGCTGATCGGCGCTGTGCTGAGTCGGGTTCGCGAAACAGCCGAGAGCCTGGGATGCGACTACGAGATAATCGTCGTCGACTCCGGCTCGACCGATCGGACTCGGGAGATCGCCGAGGAAAATGGGGCGAGCGTCATCCGTCTCGCCCGCCAGAGGCCCTATGGGGACATCCTCAGAGAGGGCTTCAAACGCGCGCGCGGAAGGTATGTCGTGACACTCGACGCCGATCTTCTTCCGGATTACTCGATTCTGGAAAAATTCTGGGAGCGGCGCGCGGAGAGCGAAATGCTCATCGGCTCGCGCTACGTGGCGGGCGGCTCGGCACGCATGCCTTTGCCGCGAAGGCTGTTCAGCAGGGCGCTCAACCGATTCTACGGCTCTTTTCTCTCGCTTCCGTTCAAGGACATCTCGTCGGGCTTCAGAATGATCGACGCGAAGATCTTCGAGGACGTCGAGCTCGACTCGCGCGATTACAGCATCCTCATAGAGGCGATCCTCAAGGCGTACGCCAACGGATGGATCATCGAGGAGGTCCCGTTTCGCTTCGAGCCCGAGAGATTCGGCGAGTCGACGAAGCGCGCGTTCTCGTTTCTGCTGACGTACTTAAGATCGCTTTTTCGGATGTGGCGGCTTCGCAACAGCGTGTTCTCGGCCGACTACGACGAGCGCGCATACAACAGCCTCATCCCCCTGCAACGATATTGGCAGCGTACGCGGTATCGCATCATAATGTCGTTTGTAGAAAAAGACGGCGCGATCCTCGATATAGGCTGCGGATCGAGCCGCATAATCCAGGAGCTCCCCGGCGCGGTTGGCCTCGACATCCTGCTCAAGAAACTCCGCTACCTGCGCGGGCGCGGGATACGGCTGGCCAAGGCCGACATCAGCTCGCTGCCTTTCAAAAATGACAGTTTCTCGCTCGTGATCTGCTCGCAGGTGATCGAGCACGTCCCGCCCGCTCCTGAGATCTACACCGAGATCGGCCGCGTCCTTCGAGACGGCGGAACCCTCATAATCGGCACGCCCGATTACGGGCGCGTTAGCTGGCTGGTGATCGAATACTTCTACCATATGCTGTTGCCGGGCGCATACGCCGAACAGCATATAACCCACTACACGAGCGAGTCGCTCGAGAAGGCGCTTCGCGATAACGGATTCGAGATTCTGGAGAGCCGATATGTCGGCGGGTCGGAGCTTATCATCAGGGCGCGGAAAGGGTCGGGCGCATAGCGCCTCTTTCCTTAGGTCTAAACCATGAGCGCTGAAACCGAAAACAAGGGCGTTCCAGCCGAGGAGACGGAGTCGATCGCTCCGGAGCGACCGGGCAGGCCGGATGCCTGGATCGCGGCTGCGCTGGGGCTGGCGAGTCTGGCCGTTCTTTCCCTCACCTGGCGCACGCAGGGCGTTCAGTCCGACGAGTCGATGAACATCTACGGCGCGCTCCGGATACTGGAGGGCGAACGTATCTACCGCGACTTCTGGGTCTACCACACGCCCGGAATCTTTTTCTTGACCGCCGCGATCTTCAAAGTGTTCGGCGAGTCGCTGCTCGCCGTGCGGATGGTTCTCATCCTGGCCGCGTCGGCCACGGCCTCGGGCATGTATCTGCTGGGGCGCAAGTTCATGTCGAGGGGCTTTGCCGCCCTCGCGCCCGCGCTGTTCGTCATGATCGGAGT
>SDBT01008004.1_pt1 | contig 17331 bp, 13 predicted proteins | sample 2277101 | NCBI WGS metagenome assembly SDBT01 (sample SAMN10404973, study PRJNA504765) | marine sediment metagenome | isolation source: marine sediment core GS10_PC15, 103 cmbsf | place: Arctic Ocean: Southern Knipovich Ridge | collected 2010
CGATTTAGTCCTAAGATTAGACAACGTGGCGAGAGTAAGGGCTAGGATATTGTACAACGCAGGATATCACACCGCTACGAAGGTAAAAAAAGAAAATCCCTACGTGTTAAACCGTAAGTCAGGGTTAGGAATTAACTTGTGCAAAAAAATCGTGGGGAAAAAATAGACTACTGCGTTTTTTTGGATGGAAGTAAAATAAGAAAATAATCGTTAAATGAAGATATTCTCCTTAATTAAGTAATTTATTTTATATATTATCTACAATTGAATCCTCCAAGGTAGAGACTGAGAATTGAAAAATCTTTTTTAGAAATTTTTTACCTATAGCTTTCAAGCCTCTTTTAATTAGCTCACCCTTGTCTATTTCTCCCGATTTAAACTCTTTCCAAGTTGTTTTTACTTTTTCCCAATCACTTGCTAGCCGCTTTTTTAAATAAGTTTCTAAATCATCTAATTTATTTTCAAAACCATTAAATAAATCTTCTATTTGAGTTGAGTACTCTTTAATCAATTGGGTGTCGGTTTTTATATCTTCACATTTCCCATTAATTTCTTTTAAAACATCAATCAATTTATTGCTATCATCACTCATTGCTTTTATTATCAGTTCAGTTGCTTCTCCTATCTTTTCCATCATTACAATTATTGCTACTTCTTGTTGGTCGTATTTTCCACGAGCAAACCCTTCTATTACTTTTAATGTATCTGTTTGAATTACCTGAATTTGTTTTAAGATAAAAAAATTATTAGCCTCTAAAACGGATTTAATCCATGTTTCTATATCCTCAAATTGAACGTCACAATTGAAAGATAACTTCTTATCCTCCATTCTTATGATTTTTTTATTAAAATCTGTATTGGAAATTTGTTCGGGGATCAGCAAATTACAAGTGTATTGAATTTCAAATGGTGAGATATCAATGGTACGCTTTTCTCCTTTATGATCGTCATATGTGATTATACCCCTTAAATTACTCAAAGAATGAGAATATTATTATCTCTAATGGATTTTTTCTTTATTTAAAATTTTATCAATAAATAAGGATTAATAGTATAAAATTAATAAGTTCACAAACAATTTTATTTTTTTTATTAAAAATTAAAAAAACGATTTTTTCCTTTTATTTTATTTTTATCTTTTTTTTCGTTTTTTAGTCTTCCCAAGGTCCATTAAGAAAGACAATGTGTAAAGATCGAAAAAATCAATTGCTCCTGGCATAATCACCACATAGCAATTTTACTATTTAAACTATTGTTAGGGATTACACTATTGTCATCTATTATCTCCGCCTTTTTTTATTTTATTTTATTTTGCATCTGCAAAATTTTTTCTTTTTATGCGATCGATTTGTAAACATATTATAATGGATTCTAAGACCGAGAACGATCCGGTTGCGTTAAATAAATCTGTAGCATTAGCTATTGCTAGTTGCACTCAGCGTAAGATTATCGTGCCCTCTCACCCTGAGCTCATGGGAAGTATTGGTTCTGCTCTTATGGCGCTCGACCTTTTGGAAGGTAGAGAAATAGTTAGACGGAAATTTACGTTAGAGGATCTACTATCAGGAGACATGAGCGTTAAAAATAAGTTTATGTGTAGCGCGTGTAAGAATAATTGCGAAATTCAAAACATATCCATTCGGGGCAAGTCATATCCGTTTGGAGGGTTATGTTCCAAATACACGTTGTTGCGACAAGAAAACGCTAAAAAGAGGGGTAAGAACCTAGTTGAGACGAGAAACAACTTGCTTTACAACGAATTCGGTCCAATTTCTCTCAAGAATCCGCTTGGTTCCATAGGACTGCCAATGGCGTTAACTACTCACTCGCTTTTTCCTTTGTACGCCAAGTTTATTAACGAATTAGGGTATAACGTAGTTTTATCAGAATCAACAGGAACAAGAGATACAAAAACTTTGTCCCCTATCTGTTACCCTTGCGAATTAGTACACGGGGCTGTAAGAGATCTCATCAGACAAAAAGTCGATTTTATCTTCTTGCCTCGGGTCCTTGAGATGGAAACTAATGACGGTTACCTACACGGATACACCTGTACTTCAACCTCTATCATCTCCGATGTCGTGAGTGCGTCTTTCGAGAAAGGGCGTGATAAAATTTTATCGCCTCACGTGAGCACCTCAACGGATTACATTACTACAACCTTACAAGAATTTGGTAAAGTTGCAGAAAAACTCGGATTAGAAAAAAAAAGAGGAGAGGAAGCCGGAAAAAAAGCTTTTGCCCATTACGCAAAGTTCCTTATCAAATATCGCAACTTAGGTGAAAAAATGCTCCCAAAATTAACAGAAGAGCCTTGCGTAGTTGTTGCCGGAAGACCTTACGTAGTATATCCCAGCGGAATTAACATTGCCCTCCCTCAGAAAATAGCGAGTAGAGGATATCACGTAATTCCTGCCGACTTACTGCCTTCAGAAACCATTGATCACGAAAGAAACGCTTGGCATTACACTCAACAAATGAACAACGCTGTTGATTTCGCAAATAAACATCCAAACGCGTACATCTGCTTGGTCTCGTGTTTTTCTTGTGGTCCTGATGGGACAATGTATCACAATTATCGCCATAAAATTTTAACCAAATCCAAAAAATCGAAAATTACATCTAAAAAACTACAATGGCTTCATTCAATCTTTACATAAGCTGATTTAGTATATATTTTAGAGCGAAAAAAAATTGATCCAACAGATATTACCTACAATATCAATGTCTCTTAACTCCTCAAACGCGCCCACAAAGGAACCCATCTCTCTTCGTGCTAACATCTTATTTAGTATAAAGTTATAAAAAAAGATTCTTGGGGCTTTTCCTTTGAATATAGTTTCTTTTCTTTCTCCATTACAGATTATTAGATTACATATATTCTTCAATAAATCGAATTTTCTCGAATTCTGGAGCGTAAGCAGTAAATATTTGGAATGCTAATTCATCTATCCTTTTCAATAAATCTTCTCCTTTTCCACCCCCTGCTTTAAAGCGAATGACACCTCCATCTTCACTGGACATATAATTTATAAATAATGCTGATAAATCGGGAGCTCTTCCTATGCGCCACAATGCTGAAGTATCACCAAAGAACCCACCCCCTGTTTCAGGAGCATCGAATTCTTTTGCTATATTTGCAATTAAGTGATTGAAAATAAATTCTCCTGCTCCCTGTATCTTATATGCTAAAGTTTTTGGATCTGAATCAAGAATATTCTGAGTATATTCGTCTATTTTTGTTTCTATATCACGAGGTACATTTGAAAATATCCAGATTCGCTTTGATAATCGATAACAATAATTTTCCTCCTCTAAAAATTTGAATAACATTTTTAATTGAGTACGTGTTAATTTCCATTTTTTTAAATAATCATCAATGTGTAATCTCCCATTATTATTAGCTGCTATTTTGCTTAGCTCAGATTCCTTTTTTGCAATAAATTCAGGATCTAACACAATAAAACGCTCAGATCTCCCTAATATAATTAAATCTTGAGATGCAAATTGTTTTAGAGATGCTTGAATTTCAACTTTACTTATTTGATATGATTGATCTACAAATATACTCATAAATTCACTAATTTCCATAATTTTTTCGTGCGCTCGTAGCTTTTTAATTTCTTTCCCTACTATATTCAAAATTTCAGGTTTTATGTTTTTTACCATTTCACTCCAATCAATTGCTTGCCTAATACTGCCAAGTAAATCGTCCATATGTTCCCCAGTACTAGCTGAAGTTTCAAAAAATTTGTAAAAATTATTTTTAATAACGAATTGGTCAATTTTCTTCTTTGGGAGAGCTCTACCTCCAAGATCAATTTTGTTTCCTACTAGAAAGATAAAATTGTTTTCTAATTTTCTTGCATTCTTAACCATTCCTAAGTAGGTCTTCTTTAGTTCCTTAAAAGTTGGGGGATTAGTAATATCAAAAACTAAGATTATTATACTTGCATCATGTATATTAATCTCATTGAATGTACTTAAATTTGGTTGCCCAGATAAATCCCAAAAACAAAGTTGGGTTTCATAGTCTTTTATAGTGGTTTCTATTTTTTTATAGAATATATCTAATCCTGTAGTAGAAGGTTCAAAAAGAGATAACTCTTTTCCCATTATATACCTTATTAATGAAGTTTTTCCAACTCCTGTAGGACCTATAAAGATTATTTTAGCATTTAATAATTTACTATATTCAGGTTCCTGTACTGTTTCGATTTCAGGATATAATTTTGGAATTAATCCTTTTTCCGCCTTTATCACAATATCACTGGTGATTGGCTTAATTTTCAAGCTTTCATACCATTTGGTTTCTAGCTCTGTTCGTATTTTAAAGGCATAAGATATTTCTTTATTAATTTTTGCTTTTAAATCTTGAAATTCATTTCTTTTATCACATTCTTCTAAGGCTATAGAAAACTCTTTTATTGCTTCCTCAATTAGATTTCTCGCTTCTGAAATATTCTCGTTTGAGGATGAATTTTTTTGAAGGTATATCGCTTTGTTATAAATTTTTTCAATTTGTAATCTCTCAAGATTTAGATTAATATTCTTTAAGTTAACCTCCAAATTATTAAGGTTTACGGTAAGATTTTCGACTTGAGCCATATCAAAGGCTGTCTGAATGCTTTTCCTAGCAAGATTCCATTCTTTCTCAGTGCTATCGATATTTCTTTCCTTATAAGTTTTCTTGGCCGATTTGTTATGATTCTCCCCATCTTTAATATATGCTTTACAAATCTCACCTTTGAGTAAATGAATATTTTCTTCAAGATTCTCTTTTTCTATTGAAGAGCTTGCTTTTTTTGTTGCCAGTTTAAAAGTCTTTATTCCTTCATTCCAGCAACCTATAGCTTCTAAGTATGATTTTTCTGATTGATAATCGCTCCCTCTATTAACTAATCCTTTCGCTTTTCTTACTAAATCTTCAAATTCTCTGACCCTAATTAATTCTGCTTTTTGATCGTTAATAAATTTACATTCTTCTAGTTTGATTTTTGCTTGGTTGTAAAATTTTTTTAAATTATACGACTTTGCCTTTATTATTACCTCATCTAAAAGCTTCTTGGCATTAATTGTATCAAAATCGTTAAGACATTCAACAACAATCTCAAATTTATTGATTATATCTTTCTTTATTTCTAATCTTGTGTTTTTTTTATCCCTTCTAGAATATATATAGTCCCTAACTTTAATGGTTAGACGAATAAGACCATAGATCATTAATGCTGATCCTCCAATTGTTCCTAGAAAAATCAAAGCATAAAAAGGATTAAAAAACATCAAAATTGAAAAAATTATGAGAGCTAAAGTAATTGAACCCCACATTTTTGGATGATACGAATCTTTTATTTTAATGGTTAGACGAATAAGACCATAGATCATTAATGCTGATCCTCCAATTGTTAATATAAAAATCAAAGCATAAAAAGGATTAAAAAACATCAAAATTGAAAAAATTATAATAGCTAAAGTAATTGAACCCCATCTTTTTGGATGATCGCTAGTTTTCAGATAGCGCAATAAGCCATAGGTTGCCATAATTAAGGCTGAAATTACTTCATACAGTATCAATGTTCTTATTATAAAATTTAAATCTCCTAAATATAGTGCAATGATTGCTAAGACGGGCGAAATTACGGCAGGTATTACTAACAGGACCACGTAAGGAATGTGCCAAATGCCAAGTCGTTCAGCTGGGGTTTTTTTTGTAATTATCTTCACATCCTATTTTATTAGTGTTTTTAAAATAATTAAATATATGTCTTTATATGTTTCCACAAATATTTTTCTGAAGAATCTATTGTATATCTCTTAACATCTTCTCCTCTTAATAGTTTCTGATTGTTTTTACTAGATTTTTCTTCAACCTTATCTAGCTTAGTAAAGAGGTCTTCGATTTGTGATGTATATTCTTTTATCAGTTCTGTGTCACTTTTGATGTCATTGCACTTTGCGGAGATTTCTCTCAAAATGTCCGTTACTTTTTCGATCATTCCACTCATGCCTTTAATGATGATTTTTGTCCCTTCTTCTTGTTGTTGCATCATCAGAGACAATCCTATCCCTTTATTATCGTATAATCCTTGTGTGTATGCATCTAATCTTCCGAAGGTGTCCGATTGTTGTTTTTGCAGCTGATACTACTCCCATGCTAAAATCTGTATCAATTCCACCCCATGTGCGATTCCATTGTTGCACACCAGAACTGTCATATTTCACCAGAACCATATCAAAATCTCCCGCCCCGAAACTATCTGTGTATCCCGCAAGATACGCATTGTCAGACAAATCCGAGTAGATGAGGTTCATTAATAGATAGATTTAAATATTCTTTTCAATCTTGTATGTTTTAAATAATTCCTCATCAATATTTCCTTCTGTTTCTCAGTTTATTCGATATGCGATAAGTGAATATATTGAACATGGATTTAACAGAACATCAAAAAAATAACGTTAATGAAAATTCAATTACTAAAAAAGAAATGTTAACCTACAAAAAGGTTTTCATCCCCCTCTCTTTTTACCAAGATGGAGTTGCTATGATGTAAGACAATGTTAATGTTGGGAAAATTCTTTTTTAAAATCTTATCAGTATCTAATGAAGTATTTTTTTATTCTTTATTTTTACTTTTTTTTGGTTCGACATAATTCCCTCCTTAATGAGAAGATATGGGTATTTTATTTTGCGACATGAAAAATATAGCAATCACGGCATCCTGATTATCCTGTAAAGTCCACTCAAAAGATTTACTTCTTTTTTTTCGACATTTTTTGAGATATGCTCTGTTAATCTTCCACGAATTATAGAGTAGCATCCTGACTAGCATGTCCAAATATCTTGTATTGTCGTATTTAGATTTCCACCTACGACCCATCCGATTTAAGTCGGAAAACCCCGTCTCAATATTCCATCTTTTTTTATAAAATCGTGAAGTGCGGGACGCCCAAGAGCTGGATTTACCTCTCGGTTTCTGAGTTGTCATAATAGCATAGATTAACTTTGAAGCATCGCTCATAGTTAATATGCCTTTTTGAAAGTCTCGTTTGACCTCCAATAAAGAATGTCCTTTTTTTGCATTTAATACCAAATAGACATTCTGAAAAAATCGACATTTGGCACCAGGGGCACTTGAAAACGTATATTTTCTTACTCTTTTCCCCGTCCCTTTCAGGTATTCTTCGATTATTTTCTTAATCTTTTTGTACAATTTAGCAGGGATTAATACATTACCTCTCATTCCCTTAATTTCATCTAAAAGTTCTACTCGATAAAATTCCCTATCCATTATCACGAAATTTAACTCGAATCCTAAGTCGAGCACAGAACCGAGAAATTTAATGATCACGGGAATTTTTGATTGCCCTTTAGCGATTTGCTCTAAACCCGCAAAGAGCTGAATCCCCCGTGATAAAATCGAAAACCCTAAGTAATGACGCATTTTTTTCGTACTCTTTTGTCGATTTGTTTTTTTTATTTTTTTTTTTATTTTTTAAGTAATTTTAGGTTTAACTCTAATTTTTCCTTTAAATACTCACCATGAATTTTACTAGTATGTCAGATTCAAAGGCATACAGGCTACTACTTGTTCGCTCGGTAAGTTCAATTCAAACTTTTGATTATATTTGGTACGAAGGAATTAAAAAATATCGTAAATCGTCGCTTAAAGAGCACCCTGAAATGGAAAAATACTTCCCAAAAGATTTAATCAAACACGCTTCGAGCTGGCCAGGTAGACCTAGGATTTTTAGTAGATACGACGAAACAAACATTTCTGGAGAATTCCTTGCGGCAAATCTCGAAACTCCAACTACTGTAATTGGCGAGAACATAACTCCAAAAAGAATTGTAGAAGAACTAAAAAAGGGAATAGACGAAGGGTTTCCTTACACCCACATTGGATTTAGTGTGTTTATAATTAAGTATTCAGATTTCGTAAAATGCGCTAAAGCAATTAAAAAATTTGACGAGAACATCTTAATTATTGCGGGAAATGTGGGAGCGCTGTTTGACGAAACCGAGAAGCACGCAGATTTGGTGTGTAAGGAGGACGGCGTCCCATACTTAAGGAGATTATTTAACGAAGACGTTAGCAAACCTTACAAATCAAATTTAATTGGTGCGGAAAGCGAATTCGGTGCGCTTGGTCTAAGGATAAGATCGCATTCTTCGCTACTTGTTACTAAGTTAGGATGCTCCTTAAATTGTGATTTTTGTATTACGGCTAAATTATTTGGTGGTAAAACCGTACCAGCTTTTCTTACACCAAGACAAGTTGGTGATATGATAGTTGAATATCAAGAAAAGTATAAAACCAAAAATTTTAACGTGATTCTTTGCGAACCTTCCGGAATTATTTCTAACGAATGGTGGTACGAGTTATTTGAGTTGTTTGAAGGAGAAGAGGGCGATATCTCTATACTAACCCCCGCAACTCTCCTATCGTTAAAAAAATTCGATTTTACGAGAACACATAACTCCTCCATGCGTTTTTCAGTCTTCAACGTTGGAATTGAGAGTTTTACTCAAGTATACAAGAAAAACCGAGGTCATACGGAAACTAGAGACATTATCCAGAAACTTACTGACAACGGGATTATTTCCTATGGAACTTTTATAATCGGTTTTGATCACCACACTCCTGAAAATATACGGGAAGAAGTGCAAAACTTAACGAAATTAGGTTTAACTTCATGCACGATAATTAACTTGAAACCACTCCCACTTACGCCAATTTGGAACCAGCTAAAGGAAGAAAATCGGTTATTAGATTTGCCGATCCAATACTACTATACCGAAGCTTTTCAATCGTACAAGCATCCTCATTTCAGACCTGGTTTTATAGACATGTTGCCCGTTTATTTCGAAGCAAATAAGTATTTTGAGAAGGAATGCGGATTCCTATTTCTCAATCTGATTGAATTATACGAAAACCTCGCAAAAACCAAATCTCAACCGAAATTCCTCGATTCCATGAACACCATGAAAAAAATCTCGAAATTATTGTTCCCTTCTTGGAAGAAATGTTTACAACCTACCCCAGAACAAGAAACCAAATACCTTGAGAAATTAGGAAAAGTTCCTAAAATCCCTGCCTATATGAAATTATTAACAAAAAGCGATCTATTTGGCAAGGTAATTTCTCCCTTAATCCGTACAGAAACTGTGTATTAACTTTTCCTTTCTTTTTTTTCTTCTTTTTTTCTTTTTTTTTTAATTAGTATTAAAATAATTATTTTTCTAAAATTACTTAATACTAACGGACAGAATTAAGAGGATTTCTTAATTAACACTTTAGGTTTTACTAAAACATATGTCCAAATTTTATTTTGATATAATTTAGATTTTGATAAAATGGTTTTATTTTTCAAGTACTAATTCTAGCATCTTTGTCTGTTTTACCTTCGAAGCCAGATAGACCAGTAACTTTAGGCTTAATAAGGAGGGTTGTTTTTACGAGTAGCGTTTCTACAGATATTAGCGATTCCTTATCTAACCACGTAATTATTCCATCGTTTTCTACGCAGATAAAACCATCGTCTCCCGAGTTAAAGTTTTCTATCTTTTTCTCTTCGATTTCTCCGTAGCAAACTTTGCTTTTTTCGCCAAGTCCGTATTCTATCCGAACCACAACTTTACTATTTAGATTCATAATGTCTTGTAGCACTAAACATATTTAAAGAACAAAAAAAAAATCAAAGATGTTAAGTAGATCGCTCGAGTGAATTTCATAGTCGAAACTATTAAATAGATATTTGATTTACTAAATTTAGACAAAATTTTAAGTATATAAATATCACAGCTGATATTCAAGAACAACCGCATTAGTTAATTAAGATATATACTGAGATCTTTCCATTTGATTCTTTCATTTGAGTAAAGCTCTTTATAATAAGAAAATACATGGTCGAACTGTAGTGCCAAATCTAGGTTTTCAAGATAATTTTTTATTTGTCCTGTTCTTAACTCTCGTGGTATATATCGTCTTTTTAGAAGACCAATCCATATCGTTCCCACATCTCTTTCGCAATCCAAAGTCGACAAGTAGGGTTCCAATTCCTTGATTAGTTTATAAGGATTATCTTATTTCCGATTAAAATTCTAGGTATTCCACTAAGACCATACTTTACTGCGTGATTATACCAATTATTAACATTACTAAATGTGCTTGAACGCGTATTATCAAATACTAGAAGCATTCCATCTGCCCCATTGAAATAGGGGCGATGAAGCATATAAAATTGAGGTTGTCCAGCGATATCCCAAAAGGTTAAATTTACTGTGACGTTATAATCTTTCAGTTCGATTGGTACTTTGAAAATTGAAACACCGACAGTCGGTAAATAAAATTTTATGACATCGATCCAAGGTTCTAATTATTTTAACACCCTAATTAATACTACACATAGGATTGTTATATATCCTTAGGAATCTTTTGCTTGCGTAAAAAAATAATTGTCAGATAAACGAAAAGTAAGATCAATGGAATATAGGTCAAAATCTCAAAAACCACAGGTATCGATATTTGACTTAGGTCCCAATTGAGCCAATCAAGTCCCAATTGATATGGGCTAACGATCAATTTATAAAGAAACTGCAAAAATGGAGGAATAGCACTAGCAACAATAGCTCTCTTACCTATTTCAAGGATTACAGTCGGAAGAATTGGTTCAAGCCAACCATTCTCGAATGCTTCAAAAATTTCTTTGGATTTTTTATCCACTATATTAGAATTTAAAATAAGGGAATCGTATAATCAAGCGAAATTGACAAAAGATGACGTATATGTCTTGACATTAACAAAAGAAGATATTGATTGTATCTACGACATAATGGTAGATTTTTTAATAGATTTTGAATATAAAGAGAAAGTTGTAGAAATAGAAAAGATCCTTCCTGAATTTCGCGAGGAAGCTTTAAACGATTTTAAGGGGACTTTGGCACCGACAAACGGTATATTCAAAAAAATGGGAAAACCCTTGCAAACTCTTGAAACTCTTAAAAAATATCTAAAACAATTGAATTCTCTTGAGGATAAAGCATAATTTATTACTCACAATTTTCACTTATTTTTCAAACTAACATTTAAATCGAAGCTTTTACCGCTTGAGCTAATCGATACGACATCAAAGGAGGGACTGCGTTTCCAATCTGCTTGATTTGAGCAGTGAGCGGACCGCAAAATTGAAAATCGTCAGGAAAGGACTGAAGTCTAGCACATTCTCGTGCAGTCAGCCGTCTGGGAAACTCGTCTTCTAAAGAACCGTTGTAGTGGATAGGTATCTTAGTGGAACTCGCCAAAATCGTGTATCTCGAAGGCTCGTTCGGTCTCACCTTGTATCTCGATTGCACGTTATTGATCCTTCCTTTTGGAAACGGATCATTTAATCCTTCTAAGTCTCCAATCGCTTGCCTCACCGTTTTCCACCTTTTGTAACGATTAGGAAACAAAGTCCCTTTCGGATTCTTCAAATGCGTAGGAAAAGGGAACCTAATTCGCAACTCCGGCTTAACTCCCAAAATAAAGATTCTCCTCCTGTGCTGAGGAACCCCGTAATTCACGCAATTAATAGCTTTATATTTTACGATATATCCTAACTTTCTAAAGTCGTTCATAATATAACGTAACACTTTACCGCTTTCCATGTAGAGCAATCCCATCACGTTTTCCGCGAGAAAAAACTTAGGTTGTTTCGCCCGAATAATATTTAACATTTCTACGTAGAGCTCGTTCCGCGAGTCCTCTCTTTTAAACCAACCTGCAGTGCTGAACCCTTGACACGGGAACCCACCCATTATTAGATCACAGTTAGGTATATCTTCGTAGGAAATGTCTTGTATGTTCTTTTGGAGTATTGGAAGCTTTAAATTTAATTCGTACGATTCGCAAGCTCGAGCGTAAGTGTCTATCGCAAAAACTACTTCATACCCTGCTCGAACAAAACCTAAATCCAGTCCTCCGCACCCGCTAAATAAACTACACACTCGTAATTTTCGATTCATGAACGCCAGAAAAGTAAAAAGACAAGAGTTTATAAAAAAAAAAGGTTAAATGCTACAAATTCCCGCATTCAAAGTTTCTTTAGTTAGGGATAAGTCGTTAAATAGAGGTCCTTTAAAAACTACTAATTCTGCGCAAAGAGTTTGAAATAAAATGAGGTGTTCCCTATACACCCAATAAGGCTTTCCATCGTTTTCCATCAAAATATTATTCACCGCTCCTGCCTTAAAACGCTCTATTTTAGTCTCGTCGGTTTCCCCTAAACACACTTTTCTTTTCCCTTCATATTCGTATTCTACCCGAACCATAACTTTATCATTTCGATTCATGACATTTTTTAACACTAAACCTATTTAAAGAACAAAGAATTTCGACTCTTTTTTTTTTGTTATCAAAATATAGAATTATTGTAATATTTATCAAATACCAACAAATATCTTTAACTACTATTAGAATCAATTAATTACTAATCGTCACTTAAAAAAAGATAAAAATTTTAGAAAGGTTCTATTATGGATAAACCAACAGAAGATACTTACAGCGCAGAATTAATTTCCGTTATAAAGCATTATTTTAGCGATATTGGATTTGACGCGGAATTTAACAGGTCATCCCCAAGAGGTAAACCCGACATCTTATTATACTATAAAAAAACCCCAATAGCAATTATCGAAAATAAAATTCCCGTGAGAAGGCTAAGCGACCCTAAACTAATTAATCAAGCGCTACGATACGCAATCTGGTATAATAAAAACATAGGCGTTAAGTATTATGGTATTCATAACTTAAAATATCTTAAGTTTTTTAAATACGCTCCAGAAGGAGATGTTTGGATTCCAATTTCAGAATTTCCTTTTCAGATTATGCCTTGGGTCGATTCGATTGAAGATTTTAAACAAATTTCTCAAAACAAAAAAGCACGAGAAAACCTAGAGAGGTTTTTCCTTAACTTTAAAGAAGTTTTAGAAAATAAGACGCTAGACTTAAGCAAAGAAGTTATAAACACTATAAGAACCCACATTGAGCAAGGAGCTTCTTTCGGATTGTCCCAAATGAAGAGTTTGTACATAAATAAAAGTTCCGAGGTAAAAGCGATTTTTGAAGATTGGAGAAAAAAAAGAGGAATTGATAAACCCAAAAACGACGCTGCTTTGGATAAGTATCTTATTTTAATGATAAGGGAACAAATTTACACTTTTATTTTAAAAGTTTTGTTCTATAATGTTCTACAAGGAATTAATAAGGATATGGCAGAAAAATTAGATAATAACTTATCAGAGATTCAGTTTTCTAATTCCAAAATGTTTAAAGACATTTTTACTTTATTATTTGATTTTGCTATTAATGAAAGTGGCGATTTTGAAGAAATTTTTGGATCAAACACCGTGGAAAAGTTACCGTTTACTTCTGATATGTTAGTCCCTATTAAAACTATACTTTCTTACGTGAGTCAAATAAGATGGAACAATATTAGAATCGACATAATCGGAAGGATTTTTGAAAGTCTTATATACACCGAGAGAAGACATTTGTTAGGACAGCATTACACTGATTCAATAATAGTTGATTTAATCTTAGTAGCTACCCTCAATACACCAGGAAAGTTTTTAGATCCTTCTTGTGGTTCTGGCACTTTTATTGTAAGGGCTTTAAACTATTGGAAGGTAAAAAATAGTAATTATAGAAATTGTTTTGACTTAATTGAGGGTGTTGATATTGATAAACTTGCTGTAATGCTTACTAAGATTAACCTCTACATTCAAGCTTTAGGATTTATCAAAGACATTTCCGATTACATCCCAATCGTTCACAACACAGATTTGTTCAGGCTTACCCTACCTAACGATTACACTTATGTTGCTACAAACCCCCCTTATACCCGACAAGAAGAAATGACTATGGCTTTTTACGATAAAGATTATAAGAAAAACCTCGTCAAAACCGTTAACGATATTTCCGGCTGGAGCAAAAGATCCTCGATTTACGCGTATTTTTTGATTAAAGCTGGAAAATTACTTCGTGATGGAGGAAGATTAGGGTTTATCGTTGAAAATTCTTGGATGAACGCAGAATATGGAGCAAAATTGAAGAAGTGGTTTTTAAATAACCTTACTATCGAGATTGTCCTTGAATCAAATGTCGAAAAGTGGTTTGAAGACGCAAAGATTATAACCAATATTATCGTTGCCGAAAAGAAGATAAGCGCAGATAACGAAATCAAGTTCGTATACCTCATGAAACCATTAAAACAGTTAATAGAAGTCACTCCGCCTTCTGATGATTTTACTGCTAACGAACGGTATTACGAATCGATCGAGGCATTATTTGACGCCTTTAAAGCCTTAAAGATACCTAAGAATCGAGAGTATCAGATAACTGAACAACCCAAGTATAAAATAATTTCGATTAAAAAAAGTCTGTTAGTTAAAATTGAAGATACTATTGGTAAATGGGGTATTCTTAGAGGCCCAAAAAAATATTTAGATTTAATCTTAAATTTTTTAATAGACGGTTTTAATAAAATGATGTTTATCGAAGATATAGTTGATATCGTCTACGGAATAAAAACAAATGGAAACGATTTATTCTATTTACCTTCCAAATATTGGCGATATTCTTTGGAAAACAAAGAATTTTTAATCTTAAAAGGAGTTAGCGATCGAATTATAAAAATTAGTAAGAAATATTTAAAACCTCTTATCCGCGTAGCAAAATTAAAGGGAGAAAATTACCTAATTACCAGACTTAAAAAGGAAAAGAAAGACGATTACGTCTTCTGGGTTGAAGATACTTCTCAGATTAACGATAAAGGAACAAAGAGTTACGTCGAATGGGCAAAGAAATTTGTTGTATCTGAACACAGCTCAAATAATCGGTACCCTACTCTCTTTAAAAAGATTAATTCCGATACCTGGACAAAACTTTCTGAGAAATCGGGAGGTATTTTTTTATTTAAGAACGCCATACACAAAACTTTCAACGTTTATTTTAACCAAGTTTTAGACGCTCAAGTGGACTTAAGATTTTATTTCGCTAAACCAAAACTAAAAGTTCTCGATAAAATAATTTTTGCAACCTTAAATTCAATAATTGCATACATCGGAATGGAGTTAATCGGACGCAATAACTTAGGAGAAGGTGTACTAGACGTTAAAATAAGCGATTATAACAAAATACCTGTCGTTAATCCGCTTTGGTTGGAAGAATATTTGAAAAATAATGGAAAACTGGTAGAATTTCTCAGTATTATCGATAATTTATTAGATACAATTCCAAGAAACATCGAAGATGAATATACTAACGAACAACGATTCAAAATGGATTTAATGATCCTCGCTCCTTTAGGATTTAACAAAAAAGGCGTTCAAAAACTTTATATAGATTTAATAGAACTAGTAAGCCTAAGAGAAGCTCGAGCAAAAAACATTTAAATTTAATAATTAATATTGATTATGATTCTTGATAAAATCATTGATATTGATCCAGTTTAGCTTTTCTTTGGCCAATACTCTAAAAATCTCTACTGTATCTTCCAAAGAAAATTTGATTGATTTTCCCTCTCCTTTTGAAGGTTTTTCCCACGTTCCGTCCTTTCGCTTCTGGATAAACTTAAGATAAAAATTTTGGACATCTTCTTGAAACTATAACTATTTAAAGAATAAGAACCAAAATATTCAAGTCTCTTCGGTAATTCCGACTCTCTTTTTATCAATTCCCTTATACATCTCCACCAAGAACCCAAATTTGTAATTTAATTTTTTTCTTATCGATAGTGAGAGTTTGAGCCCAAAAATCTATTCCAATTGATAAATCGGGGTTTTGTTGAAAAAATCCCGGAAGCATGCATGATTTGTCTACTTCGGGGTCACTTAATAACATAATCCTGAATGAAGCGTCATAGGGCGACATCTTTTACACCTTTTAATGGATTCAAAAATCGCATATTATCGATTCCTAGAATTATTAAGAACTTCTACCCATATAAATATCGCAGATTAGGTGAAAAAAATTAACTATAAGGCAGAAAATATAAGGATTCAATTACAGCATCACTTCCTTTTTGTTATCTTAAAATTGTTTTACTATCCTTTTACGCGGGATTTATTTAAAGTAACAAGACATAATCTTATGAAAATTGTATTTATATAAATATAGGTATATAAATCTTGGCGTAGACTATTGTAAAGACGAATACTTTAAAGTATAATTTACGATCTGAAGTTCTTTATTCGAAAATTTTTCGTACACATTATCAATCAGCTCAATTTTAACATTAGTAGTTCCTGCATTTAGAATGTGATATAACAAATAGATGTCCTTATGCTCTTGTGCAAATGATAATTCGTTATCGCTAATAGTAAATGTGTTCTCGTGAGTAATTGTTGTTTTCACTTCTATATAGTAGGTTTTTTCTTGTATTTTTAGCAAAATATCATAACTTTTGTAAGATTCTCCTTTTTCATTGACCCAAATGATTTCTGCATTATTAATTCCTTCGTATTCTTTTTTCAGGCTGTTATACAGTAATTTTTCTCCCCAGCTACCTATTTCTCCCAGATTCTTTTTATGCTCTTTAAAGACAGTTGTATTAATTTTCAGCGGATGTACTTCATGTTCCAATATGACTTCAGCTTTTAAATCCTTTTCTAATTTAGCCACTGTAGAAATTTTTACTTCTGATTTTCGTACACTCCGGTTAATAGTTAATACCTCAGTTTCTGAGGTGGTTAATACTAATTCATCTAATTTAATTTGATTCATGAACTCTCCTACTCTTTTGGCGTAATTCAAATCTTGTCTTTTTGGTCGATTGTAGAATATCGTAAAGAAGTCTCTCATTTTACGTTTTAACGCAAAATCGTCGGGATATCTTTCCTTTTCGCCAAAAAAAGCGACAAAATATGTAACGAATTCGTCAAACGTGATGTCTTCTTTCTTAAATCTATCAAAAGCGAATTGTAGTGAAAATTTATCGGACAATACCTGTACAATGTTGGGTTTAAAACACTCGAACAGTTTGCGATCGGCTTCTTGTCTATTGCAAATATTTGTAAAAATATAATTATTAAACTCCTGCACGATTTTACTTTCATTGTTTGCGCTTTTAGGCAATGACAAGTTCATATTTTTAACCAATTCCTTCAGCTTCTTAACGGTTCCTAGCAACTCAAAACGGCCCGTACCATGTAGAGTAGGAATACTTTTATCGATATCCTCGTCTATGTATATCATATCGTCGCCTTCGCCTGGCCAATTTACATACCATGGGAGAAATGTTATATTATCAATATCTAAATGACACCCTACAAAATGTCCTTTCCCCATGGCT
>SDBT01008005.1_pt1 | contig 17331 bp, 31 predicted proteins | sample 2277101 | NCBI WGS metagenome assembly SDBT01 (sample SAMN10404973, study PRJNA504765) | marine sediment metagenome | isolation source: marine sediment core GS10_PC15, 103 cmbsf | place: Arctic Ocean: Southern Knipovich Ridge | collected 2010
TCACTCTGTTTCATCGGTTTCTGTGGGAAGCTGGCCCCACACCGTCAAGTACGCGTCAAAGATTGCTCTGCCAACCCCGAACCAGAAGACCCCGTTGCCGAGGCCCATCACGACTCCTGCGGCAAAGGTCCAGATGCTCGGATTTGTGATCCAGGCGTAGGCCGTGAGCCACAGCAGCCCTGGCATAAAGATCGCCACTAAAATTGCGCATCCCGTTCTCATACCTTCACCCCTATTGGCGCGTCCCAAAACTCTGCATTTTCCTGGGTTGCTTCCTCTTCCTCGGCGGCTTCCTCAATCACTTCTCGGATCAAGTACCGGATGCTGCTCGGGCCATTCATCGACATCCCCTTCTTTTCCTTGTGGCGCTTGCCAGCCTCAACAACAAAGTCGGCCACGCCCTCGCCTCCGAAGTCAGAATACAAAACCTCTGCTTGCTTGATAAATTTCCTGCGGTCTCCCTTCATCAGCTTTCGCCCGTAGGTGTCGCACCAGACCATCGTAAAGGCTCCCAGGATTTCCTGCAAGTGCTCGGGGACGGTCTGCCAGTATGCCATCTTGCCTTCGGACATCAGGCCCCAGCTATAGATTTGACTTGCTATGTCGTGGCTCATCTCTTCAACTGATTGAGTTTCCTGCGCCGCAGGCGCGAGGGTTTTTTCTTTAGGAATTTCTTTAGAGATTCTTTCTTTAGGGCTTTCTTTAGTAGATGGCGTCTCAGTGGTTAGACCACTCTGATCTAATGGTTGGACCGCAGCCGTCTCAGTGGCTAGATCACCCTGGTCTACTGGCTGGATCGCTGGTCTAACAGATAGATCACCCTCTACCCCCATATCTGGGGGGTCGTTCCATATGATCTCCCATTCTGTAATCCCGCCATCCTGATGTCTTTTGAGCAGCCCGCGAGCCTCGGCGGCCTCGGCTCCGTTGTAGACACTCTCGTATGCCAGGCCGGTTGTCTTCTCAATATCCCTCATGCTGATCCGAGTTTGGCGTCGATGGAATCCAAGCGTCTGGCGGATCACCGCCAGGACTACTTTCAATTCAGATTTTTCCATGTTGGCCAGGTGCTTGTCAAAAAGGTCGTTCGGGGTTTGAGTGTGATTGGGAGACTGGAAGCCAGGTGGCATTTATCCTCCGAGAGAAGCGGATGGATGCCTGCGAGCGTCGGACTGACGGGTACTCGATTGAGTTGCCAGTCCGACGAAACACCAGCGACTAAAAAAGCTGCGGGCTTTTATTAGCTTTTCACTGGTGCTCGGAGACATCCATAAAAAACATCCTAGCACAGCCTTAGATTCCGAGCAAGTCAAACCGTGTTGTGCCAGGCTGGATCGCGCAGTTGCCCTACAAAACTTTAAGGTTCAAGGCATGACTGGTTCGCTATTCGCGAATTGCGAACGGCAAAATCCGCTGGAATACCAGCCCAACTTTGACTATCTATTCCGCCTGCGGTATAATTAGGTTGAACCTTAACATCGGAGGCAAGATGAAAACAGTTACGCGTCGGATGGCCAAGCTCGCGTTGCGGAAGTATGTTGCAGAGATGGCCGAAGAGTGGTGTATCCCTTGCGATGTCCGTTTCAGAAATGCAAGTTTGGGAAGCTGGGCTCGGACCCGAGAGAGCGAGGGCAGCGTCATTAGTTTTGGAATGCGCGGGGCTTTGAGGTGGGCCAGGCATGGCTTCACCGAAGAGTTTCGGGGAGTGCAGCATCTCATCAAGGGCCATCGGAAAGGAAAGCGATCTCTTCGCTACCTGGCCGCCCACGAGTTCGCTCACGTCCTGACCGACAACATGCGCGACCATTACGTTTCGCCTCACGGACGCGAGTGGCGAGAGGCTTACGAATTACTGCTCAACCTGCACATGCCAGGCTATGATAGGAGCAACGGACATGGGTAAACCCAAGAAGTGGTTTAACTGGTGCGATTTCGGCAATCACTGGATCGAGCCAGGGCCGGACGGCAAGCGCCGCCCTCAGCACGTCTTTCCGATCCCGATCTGTGAGGCTTTTCCTGAGGCAGGCTGGGCCGAAGACGGAGCGACCGCCTGCCAGGAGCATTATCCCGCCATTCTCAAGCTCCAGATTGAGCAAGGACTCTTGATGGTAGAATAAAGGCGTAATGCGGTGGTAGCTCCGGCACTGTCCTGCTGAGGAGTCTGGACCCCGCCCTTCATTGGCGGGGTCTTCCTCGTCTGGTACAATTCTCGTCTTCCGGTCGCGAGGTAGTAGTGCCCAACGAGCTAAAAGAAATTCTAGCAATCCTCGAACGAGCAACCCCACCACAAGAAGTCTATTATCTCCCCCGAGGCGTAAGAGCCAAGGGAAATTCCAAAACCGAGGGATTTGCCAGAGCAGTTCCCTACATCGAATCCATCTACGTTGAAAATACACTAGACGAAGCAGCCGGAAAGTTTGGCTGGCAGTCTGACCTTAAAGGAAATGGAGGCGTTCTTTGCGCGGGCGTTGGGATTAAAGACCCCAGCACTAAGGAATGGCTTTGGCGCTGGGATGTTGGCCTGGAGAAAGCCCAGGATAAGCATGGGTCTAAGTCTGAGGTGACGGGCGCGATCAAGCGCGCTGCTCGGCAGTGGGGAATTGGCCGAGACCTCAAAGATTATCCGAAGCCTACCGTGCCGTGCAAGATTTGGATCGACAAAGGCGGCAAAGTGAAGTGGTCTGGCTGGTCCGTTTCCCCCAGGACCGTTGTGATGGAGGGCGGAGGATCGGAGAACGGCGAGCAGAAGACCGAAGAGGCTGCGGCTGCGGCTGCGAGCGCGGCTGCGGCTGGCCAACAGGCGGAGGCCAAGATGACAACGACAGAGAGCACTGGCGAAATAACCACAGCCATGGCCCGCAAGATGGTTTGGGACTTCGCGGTGCGCGAGTGCGATTACACCGAAACCGGAGCCAACAAATGGATCGCAGATCAAGAGAAGGAAATCGGGATGACCGTCGAGGGTTATCGAAAAATGTACGGAATGCTAAAAGGAATCAAGGCAGGCAACGAGCCGCCACAGGAGGAAACAGCATGAAGCGAAGACTAGAAAGCGGACAATCGGTTGGACTGGTAATGATCCTGGGCCTAGTGGCCGTGATCGTTATCGCCGGAATACTGTCTCTGTCATTCGTCAGGGTCGGATCGGTCAAGGCCGTGACCTTCGCGGGCGGATTGACCGGCACCGTCTTTGGGGAGGGTCTAAACATTAAGGCACCCTGGCAGGGCGTTAGGACGGTTGAGGTTGTGCGAAAGAGCTACGAGACGGGATCAAACCCTGATACCTCCGACGCTGACTTCACTGACTTCCAGGTGGAGGCCCAGACCAGCGACGGCCAGCAGATCAGAATAAGCTATACCGTTCTGTTCAAGGTGGTGCCCGAAGACGTGGCTTGCATGTTTAGGGAAAACGGCAGCTTCACTGCTGCTGTCGAGAACGTGGTCAAGGCCAACAGTCGCAGCACCAGCCGGAAGCGAGCCCAGAGCTTCAGGGCCGCTGTTCTCTACTCGGGCGAGGGCATCCAGACTTACGAGGATGATGTCAAAGGCATTCTGAATACCAGCTTCCAGGTTGGCTGCGTGTCGTTGGTGGATTTCCTGGTTCGCAAGATCGACTTCCAGGACCTATACGTTGCAGCTATCGAGGCCAAGCAGATCGCCAACGAAAACATCCAGACCCAGGCGTTCAATGCTCAGGCCGCAACGCACGAACGAGATCGCGACATCACCTTGGCTGAGGGACGCAAGCAGGACGCCATCCTGCAAGCTGAGGCCCAGGCGCGGCAGATTACCTTGCTGGCCGAAGCCCAGGCCGCAGCGATCACTCTTCAGGGCGCGGCCCTAGAAGAGTATCCCGCGATGATCCAGTGGGAGTTTGTGGGACAGCTTGAAAATGTGAAGTGGGGCTTCTTGCCAACCGATGGCGTGACGCCGTTTATTCCACTTCCAACTGACTAAGAAAGAAACGCGCAGGCTCAGGACGCCTCTAAGGGAATTAACCCAAACGAGGAGACACTATTGATACGCGACGGTCTGCGTGAATGCACTGCCGAACACTGAGACTGAGGCAGTGAAGTAAGGCCCAGGCCCGATATATCAGGAACGGTTGGTCGGGGGTGCTGGCAGGGAATGCCGGAGCACAATTTAAGGGTATGTATCACTGGGTTTTTGGCTGGCCGAACACGGGACCAAGGCCAGCCTCCAATGGGGATGAATGGCCTTGACTGTCGGGAAAGCCGTTGAAGCTGCCAGTAATGGCGGTCAGGTGAGTACACAGGACGCGGGTTCGATTCCCGCCATCTCCACTTTGGTCCATTTGCTGAGCGCGCTGGGTGAGTAGCCTTTGTGATGTGAACGGAAGAAACCGAGCCAAACGGACGCGCGCTGGGGCAGACCGTGAGACGGGTATTCCCTGCTGGTGAAAGACCAGCCCCGTCTCGGAAATTATTGATGCCGTTTCATAAAATAAAGATAGCGAACGAATGCGACGACTCGTTTTGTCATCGCATGGTCGTGTGGGAGATTCTGGATCACGAAAACTCATCCTATGGAAGCTACTGTATCTTCCACGCCCATGAAAAACTTAGCGTGCTGAGAGAGGCGGAAGATCGTGCATCCAGCGATAAAAACGGAAAGTGAGACTGTAAGAGGCTGCGGCTACCGCAAGGTGGGCGGCCTCTACCTGGCAGGCGGAGGCACAGCTATTGACTGTGGGCGCATTCCGATAGCTCTCGAAGTCTGCCCTTGCTGCGGCGCTGGCTTTAATCCATCCCGTGGCTTCACCTGGGTAGACGCTGATCGATTGATGAGGGCTGCTAAAGACCAGGAGTGCACGATGACCAAGCAATCGATATGCAGCCTTTGCATTGTCAACCATGTCATCAGTGGTGAGGTAGAGCTTGGCGCGGCTGGGCTCATCTGGATTGGCGAGCAATACTACGCGACGACAGAGGCGTTCACCCGCGAGGCCGAAGCCATGGGGATCAGTCGCAGGATCGCGACCGTTCCCAGAGACTTCAGGCTTGGAGAGACCTACGTGCTTCTGGCGCATCGCAGTGCCATTACCCGATGGGAGGATGGCCAGATGCCTTACACCGTTCCAGGCATATTCCGCATCTGGCTGCCAGATCGGATTGAGGTGATCGTGGACGGCACCGAGAGCGACGAAGTTATAGATGGCTACCTGGATAGAGACCTAACGCCGATCAAGGTAGAGGTCGCGGACTGGATCGAGCAGGGCGAGATGGAGCTAACATGAACCAGCTAGGCTTATTCGAGAAGTGCCCGATTTGTCCTCACCTGATTGCAGAACACGACATGGAAAACCGCGGATCGTGCAGGCAGCTTTATTTCGGCGTGTTTTGCGGGTGCTATTTTGGAAAAAAGTTTGATCTCAGCACTCTGGATCGCGTGAAAGTGGGTCAAGGTCTAGCAAAGAGAACAGACATGGCGACATCGATACAGGCAGGCAGGCGCAAAGACGCCAGCGGAACGGCAGAAACGGATGCCGCTGCCGGTCTGGATGTCTTGAAAACCGGAGACTTCACAGACCTGGAAGTTGCCAAAATCCTGGGATGGGGAGACCCATCAAAGTGGGGCAGAAGACGCGTGGAGCTTGCTCGCATGGGCATTGTCAGGCTCACTGGAGAAAAGCGGGACGGCTCCGCTGTCTGGAAAATAACCCCGCATTAGCACCTAAGTTCTAGTAAATTGAGCTAAAAAAGGCCCCGAAAGGGGCTTTTTTCATGGGTTGTAAAGGTCCTTGCAGCAGACCTATTTATGTTCTAACATTGGTATATGCGAGGGCGCAAAATGAATGACTAGAGGTACTCCCTGGCCCGACATCGACATTAAAACTCTGATCGAAGGAAAGGTCGTGGGACTGTCCTACAATCAAATAAGGGCTCAGTTGACCTCTGTTCGCAGCGTCAAAGCTGTGGAGAGAAGATGGGCGCGAGCCAAAGTTGTTATCTCCAAAGGGAAATCTCCATACACCTCTGGAGAGTTTGTCGATTTGGTCGATGTTAGAAAGAGGCTTCCCGCGCAACCAACCCCAGCGCCAGCAGACGAATTCGATCAGTCACAAGACGGCATCGTTATTGACGAGAAAGACAACTCCCTCAAAATATTCTCCAAGTCCAGACGAATCAAAACCCTAGATGACCTGATCGAAGCCTGCGAGATTGACGAAGATGTGTGGCTGATTGAGCGCCACAAGATCAACAAGTGGGAGGTTGGAGCCAAGCTGCCGAACGAGTTTGGCGATATGGAAATCACCACGTCGCCGCTCTTCCAGGTCACAGCCTGGATGATTCGCAGGAGCCCGATAGCTATTGATCCGGTTGTAAGTCCAGTGGTCATCACCGTCAGTCGGACGCCCAAGGTCAAGAAGGTCGAGTCGGGCGCTCTGTTGAACGCCCTGGCGCTTCCTGATCCGCAGTGTGGTTTCTACAAGTCGCTCAGGACCGGCAAGCTCACGCCGTTCCATGATCGCGCTGCGCTGGACGTGGCCTTGCAGATTGCCCAGGAATACGATATTCAAAAGACGATCTGGCTGGGCGACCTGATGGACCTGGCCGAATTTACAGACAAGTTCATCCGCAGCCCTAATTACTTCTGGTCAACCCAGCCCGCCGCCATCGAATGCAAATGGTGGCTCACCCAATTTGTGGACGCCAATCCAAAGGGCGAACACTTTGCCATGGAGGGCAATCACGATAAGAGGCTGCAAGACCAGCTAATAAAGCACTTCAAGGAAGCCTTCAAGCTGCGGGCTGTCGATGAGCTAGAGGGCGCGCCTTTGATGTCGATCCCCAAGATACTGGCCCTTCACGACATTGGAATGCAGTGGATTGAGGATTATCCCAATGGAGAGGTTTGGATTAATGACCAGCTAGTTTGCGAGCACGGGGCCACGGCACGAGCGAAGTCGGGCGCAACCGTATCGGCTATGGCTGTTGACGCTACTGTGTCCAGGGTGTTTGGCCACACCCATCGCCTGGAGTGCGCGACCAAGACCATTCACGAGCGAACAGGGGCCAGAACGGTCAAGGTCTGGTCGATGGGATGCTTATGTAGGATCGATGGCGTGGTGCCTGGCGTGAAGGAAAGACAGAATTGGCAGCAGGCGCTAGGGTTTATCGAATACCTTCCAACTGGAGAACACGAGATCACGCCCATTGAAATTCACGATGGGCGCGCAATTTTTAGAGGCAAGATTTACGAGGCCAGAGATCGAGTGGAGCAGTTGAAGGATGACACCGCGGGGACCAAAGCAGAGTGGAATTGGTAGTATAATCGGGGCTCATCTTAATCCTCCGATGGAGATGATCGTTTCAGAAAGCAGCCCATGCGAGCGGGCTGCTTTCATTTATTAGGCACGAGGCCGTGGTCGTCGCCTAGTTGGTCAGGGTTCGCTGTGATCCGCGGGCGGCCTTCCGTGCCCAAACGATTCGTAGGGCAGCGCCTCAATCGTGACCTTCAGGTTAAATTTAGTCATCCTCAGAAGGCCGATGGCGTTGCCAACCTCAAGATCGGGAATGTCTAGCACGATCCGCATCCCGCCGCTGCCGTGAATCTGAATGGCGGTCTGGGTGCCAGGGACCGTGGCCTCGAATTCAATCTTGTCTTCGCTCATTTGCTGTCTACCTCCAACTTGCCGGTTGCATATTGACTAGCTTGATAGATTGCCAGGCCGGTGTCGATGAAGAGCCAGTCGTCGTGATACCAAACATTGATACCACGCACGCCCGCGTACTGCATCATGGTGGCGCAGCGAATACAGGTGAAGGTTGGCCTTTTCTTGACTAGCGGGAAACCGTCTTTGGCGCAGCCCTGGACGTAAAGCTCTGACTTGCTCATCTCCGTCATGCCGTGCTTCATGGCCATCCAAACACACTGCTCTTCCGCGTGCCCGCAGGCACCGATCATAGACTCTGTCCGAGATGGAATGCCGAATCGGATACAGTGGTCCTCACATAGATGCGCAAGCTCTGGGATAGGATTATTGGATGCCTGAGCCCTGGGCATTGGTACGTCATCCTCGATTAGCACAGCGCCAAACCCTAGCTTCTGGCACAGGCTTGTCTTGGCAAGCCCCAGGCAGAGCGTGTAAAGCTCCTGTGCGCTTGTGCTCGAATTCATGATGTCTCACCTACATCAAACATAGGCAGCCCGTCCAGGGCCTTTGAGGGCTGTCCTGTCCTAGTCCTGACCTTGGCTTGCTCATCCAGGTACTCGAACGAGATGTCTACTCCTACGAAGTTAACCCCAAACTCGCGGGCCACCAGGCCGGTTGTGCCCGAGCCCATGAAGGGGTCAAGCACCCAGCCTGGCTCAGGATCGGGCGACTCACCTCGCGGAGCCCGATTGTTTACGATCTTGCAGCTACAGGTAGCCTCGTAACGGCTGACGAAATCGACCCATCCATCTTCATCCTGGACCCGATCAATCACCGGAGCCCATGGCTTGCCGCATGTGGAGCAAGCTCGGATTGGCACGGAAGCTCGGACCAGAGGCATGACTAAGCCAGGCGGAAAGACAGCGAAGTGCTTGCCAGAATAATTGTGGCGCTTGGCCACGATGACCGACAGGGGGTTAGCGCCGGTTGGGGTCTTGATGATTTCCGAGTTGGAGTAGTAGCCTCTTTGCTTGACCAACTGGAAAACGAATTCGTGAGATCGAGTGTGCCGCCAGGACTCATCCTTGAACGCGTGCCCGCCAGAGCGACCTGAGCCGTGGCAGTTAGGACAGTCGGGATCGGGCTCGAACTTGGTGCCAGCCTTGTCATAGATGCGGTGCCGGTCCACGCCCTGCTCTGCCATCTGGCTTTGAATGTGCTTTTCCCTAAGCTCGGATACACAAGGGCACGCCGGTCGCTCGTGACGCCAGCCCTTGCGGGGCTCTGGCATTGGATGCTTGGACCAGGGGTTGTCGTTGCGAACAATCCAGCCGTCAGCCTGGAGCGCCAGCGCCAGCCGAGCGGGCATCATGATGAGATCGCCGTCCTGGAGGTTCCTTTCCTTTCGGCCAGGGTACTTGGGTTGCCCTTCGCGGAGCCCGCCAGGTCCGTAGTCGCCTCCGGCTCCGCCTGATCCGTTGTAGCTGTCGCTCACGTTGAGCCAGAAGGTCCCGTCGCGGCGCAGCACTCGCTTGATCTGTCGGCAGACGTAGACCATGTGCCCGATATACATTTCGATAGTGGGCTCGGCCCCTAGTGGGCCTTCCCATTCTGAGTATTCAAATGGAATAGTGCCAGGCTGAGTAAGGTAACTGAGCCTTGGCCACTTGATGATCTGAGAGCCATGATAGCTGCGGAGTCCGTAGTAGGGCGGGGACGTGACAACGGAGTGAAAGAAGCTAGACGGCAGCGGCAGCTTGTGGGCCGACGCTGTTACTAGGAGACCTGAGCGTTTGATATTGCCCTCTTCAGTCTGGGGAACCTGGATTCCAGGAGCCTCAATCGCGTTCGCCCAACCATGTGGAATGTGAAGTCTTCGCCCTCAATTCCCAGCACCTCGAAGATGCTGCGGTTGTGGTCGTTAATCCACAGGCTTCCTGATGGAAACACGCCATCCTTTAGGCTTTCCACGAAATCTTTCTCGAAAAAAAAGCTCCCGAGGTAATTGTCCTCGGGATCGGCTACGCAGCGTAGTGATGGAATATTTACGTTTCTCGGCCCGCCAGAGAGTATTCTTACTTCGACGCCGTGGCGGTTATGCTCCATTTATTAGCTAGGGTGTAGGGTCGGGGCTCTTTCTGTAGAATCCTGTATGGTCAGGACCAAGACCAGATTCCTCGGTTTCGGGACGGCCAGACGGTCTCGGGGTTCCCCCGAATTCCATCAAGTCGCTGTACTTGACGATGTAGTGTCTGAGGACCTTGGCGGCTGGCAGTCTTCCGTTGATGATAAATGCTCTCACGCGCCGAGGCGTTAGGCCCAGAATTTGCGCAGCCAGGGCCACATGGATTATTTCTCCACCTGGCGTGTGATACCTAGAGAGATCGACTTCAGTTTGCCGAGCTATGCTGCCCTTGGCTGCGGCTCTTCGCTCGATCTCTTCGGGGGTTAGCTCGCGGGTCTTTTTTGGCTTCGGGGTCATTACGGGGACCATTATACCGCTCGGCTATATTGGGTCAACGCCTTCCAGGACGTGCGCAGCCTGGGCGCATATACCGCCCAGGCTGCTACTAGATTTACGATCTTCACGGAAGCTCCTGCAAGAACACGATCACGCGGTACTTCCATTCGCCGGTAGTTAAGTTGTATCCAGAGCAGGTCATGACAACCAACTCATCGGATGCTCTGATGGTATCCACGATCCAGGTGTCTGTCGCTTCTACTTTCATCACGCCAGTCACCTCGTAGTCGCTTGAGCCCAGCGCGTGGTGAGCAAAGGTCGCTCCACGCTGGAGCATGACTATCTGATCGCCAAACCCAGCGGTGCTATGACCGTTGTGGGTTAGCCAAAGATTGTCGGGATAGCCTTCCTCTTGCCAGGCCGCAGGTTCCCAGGTGAACGGATCGGCGGTCGTGGGTAGCTCGTCATTTGCGCCGGTCTTGGGAAGCTCTGTGGGCGTCGGCTTTGGATCGGGCGGGTTGGTCGGAGTCGGTGTTACCTCCGGTGGATCAGTGGGAGTCGGCGTGGGCTCCGGTGGATCGGTCGGTGTTGGAGTAGGCTCACACTCTTCACAAGGCGGTTCTGTGGGAGTAGGTGTAACCCTCGGATCATCCGTGGGAGTCGGGGTCGGAGGTACATCCGTGGGTGTTTCCGTTGGAGGGACCTCTGTAGGAGTCGGAGTGTCATCCGGTGGCGTCGGATCGGGGGTTCTGGTTGGAGGCGGTTGCGTTGGAGTGCCAAGGCGATAAGACCAGTGGCTTAGTCCACAAGTGCCTTCTGGCTGCGGCCAGCTATCAAATAGCCCACCTTCACAACCTTCGCTATTGTCACTGCCCGCCTTGAAGCAGTATTCAACCGCTCCGTCTACTGGAGAGAATGGAGGGTCTTGATGTCCAGACCAATCTCCACCTTGAGGACAGACGCTTTGCTGTAGAGCAGCAAAGGCCGGAGAGCCCACTGCCGCCACGAGCCCGACAGCTAATCCAAGCGCCAGGCCCAGCACTACGGCTTGATGAATATTAAATTTCAGCTTCATAAATTTACCTTTCTATCTCCCATAATCGGAGGTCGCGACCGTGAGGGCCAGGTCGCCCAGCCATGTTGAGTGATAGTCTACGTCGATAGTCACCTTCAAGCTCCCTCGGAGAACCTTCATTTTCAGGACTTCCCAGGTCGTCATACTGGCTCCTCGTCTTCATCCAGCGAGAGGAAGGAGTCTAGGTGCATGACCTCGACCGCCTCGCTGACCGTGACGATGTATCGGCCACGGAAATTTATGCCGTCAGGTATCTCGATCTCGTGCTCCCACTCGCCCTCGTCGGCTTTCTCGATGGCCTCTTCGGCTACCGAAACAAGCTCAACCGGCATCGGAGGGTAGTGATTGGATGTCAGGTGCCAGTGAAGTGCCGAATTCAAAACGACATTTCCGCCGTCTACTTCTGCTGCCATTCCTAGTGCATTCATGCGTCCCACGTCAACCTCCTAGTTGAGTGGCCTTAAGCGCAAATGCTCTGGCGAGAAACACTTCTCGCCTTTGCAGGCCACGTTCACGTAAAATCCGGTCGGTATTGGGGAATCTTGTGTTAGATTCCACGATGCCCTTCTAACGTCATCGATTGAAAAACACGCGTCTGCCCCTAGCTCTTTTGTGAGCCTGGCTTGAATATCGCGCTGCAAACGTTCTGGGCTTATGTACTTCATCGACGTTCCTTTCAGACCCCTGCGATTAATTTGACTACGCTCAAGGCCGTCAAGACAGCGGCGATTGCGTTGACCGCCAGCCCGAATAGCGCCAGGACCAAGAGCGTTTTCGTGATAATCCAGTGGGTCATATTGTACCGCCTTCGGTATAGTTTCGCAATCCTACTTACCATAATTGTCGGCAAATGTCTCAAGCTCTTCCTTCATTTCGTTCTCGCGATCCATGGTCTCTTCCCAGATTGCCTCATCTCGGAGATCGATGACCGCTGTGCGAACCAGGTCGGCCAGCACCCTGGGCTCAAGTGCGTCAAGCTCCCAGGATGAATAGCCGTGAATTTTGATGTACTCTTCCGCTCGGCTGTCGCTCATCTTGGCTGGATTCTCGGGCGGGCCGTATTGATCGATCTGGCCAGTGGTCAAGGCCAGTCGGCTTACCGGAACCTCATCCTGGCCGAACATAGACATGCGCTCTTCAATATCTCGATCCATATCGAGTCCAGAAGGATCGAAGTCCCCCAGGTACAGAACGTGCACGCTTTTTCCTGCGAGCCAGGCATCTTCCATTCGCTTGCCCGCTCGATACATTGCGGACTGAGATGAATAACCTTTGTTGGCCGAGAACCGCACGTCTAGCTCATCGCAGACGGGGATCAAGACGCCCTCAAGCGCCTGCTTCTCAACCATCACCTCCAGGTGATAAGGCTGATCCTTCCAGCGGTCGATCCTAAATCCCTGGGCCGCGGAGCGCACAATACTTGCTGGGTCTGTCCAGTGTGATGGAAAGATCACGGGTCGGCCACGGTCCACAATCATGTCCCAATCGATCAGGCCAATTAGCCGACCGTCGCTTATGACCGACTTGATCCGGTTGTACGATTTCAGGTTATTGGGGATCATATCTTTGGCCACAAGCTGGTAGTAGACCTGGCGAACAGTCAGGTCATATCCCTGGGCTCGATAGTTTTCCAGGATCGCGTTTACCTGGTCGATCAGGTCAAGTCGATCTTGCCTAAGACGTTTCTGGATGAAGGCTTCCTTCATTTCGCATCCTCACAATTCTGTCTATGGATTTCCAGGCTCCGTCTTCAACCAATTGCTTGGCCTTGTACCATTTCACCTCGCCTCTAACTGCGAGAGCGCCAATTTCTCCGGTCAGTTGCCATTCCATTGCTCGTCTGGCTCGGATCAAAACCTGGTCCAGCAAGAAGCCCATCTCGGCGTTCTCTTCGATGCACTCCCAGGCCATCGGGTCTACGTCCACAACGCAGTCGTAATCCCAAACCTCTTTGAGGTAGCGTCGGGCAGCGCCGCGTCCAATAAATCCTTTGTCAGTCACTAATCGGCTCCCTCGCATCGGCTCCCTTTCCTGCTAGGAACGATTCGGTTACTCTCTGCTTCCGTCCAATGTCGCCAGGGTTTGCTTTCGTTCCGCTGACCTTGACAATGCGATAGAAGTTTACGGATTGGCCAGTCATCCAGCCACGCTCGCGGTCAACGATTTCAAATCCGCCCGAGCCGTAGCCTATGTTGACGATCTCGCCAATTTCGTATCTGTACTCTTCCATTATTTCAACCTCGCGGCTTCGACATCGTGCGGGTTGTTGGGGTCAAACTCGGGGGAAGTAGAGTCGCGCTCGCGCTCGATCTCAAAGTAACCCATCATTTCCAGGTCGGCCTCGGGGTCGTCCTGGGCACAATCGGTGCAAATAATCCCGTCCGCTCGATAGCGGTGGCGGTGGCAAATGGCGCAAGTGCCAAGAGAATTGCGCTCGGGTTCCTGGGAGCGGCGGTTTAGCTCTTCGTATATCTCTTTCAATTCGCCTTGGATCACGTCCAGATTGCGGCGTTGCACGAAAGCTAAGGTCTCTGCTCTCCGCAGGTCTTTGGCTTGCTCTTCTAGTTTCTCGGTGCTCAGGTTTTCGATGCCCATTTTTCTGCTCCGTCGATCTGTAATAAGTATACCGCAGGCGGAACAGTTATGTGCATTAGAACCATGTTAGAACGGGGGGGCTATAAACCCAGGTCTTTCCGGCACTGGCTGCAATAGGGCATGATCTTGAGCGCGTCCCTGGGACACGGCTTGCCGACTAGCTCGGGCATTTCGTTTAGCTCCAGGGCCAGCATCACAAATCTGGGATACGGGTCGTTCTCTTCCAGGGGCAGGACGTTGGTGCAAAGCTCTCTGTCGCGATCCGTGCCTGATCCAGCCCTGTCGTATCGCCTGCTCTCGGCAATCATCACCCTCATTGCGGGCGTGAGGCTGAGATTCATCTGCTCTTCAGATGGCGAGGTCAACCTGCTAGGCGTTATGGAAATGTTCTGTTGCCTAGCAGGTTTGTAGTGTCTGAAAAATGAGCCAGCCTTACCTTTTTTCTTAGTCAACCAGCTTCCTTAGTGCGAAGATGTAAATTTGGAATTGGCCCTCGGAGCCCAGCATCCAGTGCAGCGTGCCGTGCTCTTTGGTTAGCTCAAGTCCCTTCTCGATAAATCCGCCAATCGATAGAGCGGGTCCGCCAGAGTCCCAAAGACCCAGCCCGCCCTTGTCAACGAACAGGCTCTCGACCAATTCGTACTCGGGAAGGATGTCGATGATTAGATCGGGATCACCCAGGTTGGGAATGTGTCGGATAATCGAGGGATTGCCTCCCTCTTGGACCGTGGAAAGATCGGTTCGGAATTCTGCCTCGCTGATCTCCATCGGGCGCTTGTCGTTCTCGCGAGCTTCCTTCACGCGATCCAGGTTCATGTCTTGGATAGTCGCCAAACTCATCATGTGTGAATGCTCCATCCTGATTGTGGCGTCAGGTTGACGCTAAAGGTTGGTGCTCCGCCGTCGCCGCCGTTGTCGTGCGACCCATGAAAGATCAGGCCGCCACCGAACCAGGGCGTGTAGCCGTCTTCGTCAAACTCACGGTCGTCTGGGTTGAGCACGTAGTCGCGGTGCTTATCCATCACGAAACTAAACGACTGTGGCGCAAAGTCTTTGTATAGTCGGCAGCGGGTCTTGCCTCGCTCGCTGTCGTCGTGCTGGGAGTAGGTGTTGAGACGACCAAGCTGCTCTTTCAGGTCATCGCACATGCCGATCTCGCGAGCGAATATGAATACTTCGCTCAGGTGTTTTCGATCTTCAATTTGCAACATTGGGCCTCCTCGCGATTGATGCTAGGTGTCTTTGCTTGCTCAGGTCGGCTCGCGTTTCGTATTCAAGCACACGCTTGCCGAGGTAGACATAGGTGCTGCGGCGACCCCAATTTTTGGCAGTGACCTTCCTTCGGAATATTCTCATTAGACTGCCTCCATGGCTGCCTGTAATTGGTGATCGGCGGTGCCGCTATCTACGAAAAAGCTGCTGAATATTTCCTTGAGAAATTCCAGGTTCTCGCCCGTCAGGGTGCGATGGGCTCCATCAAACCAGTCGAGAAACCAATACTCGATCCGGTAGGTGCTGAAGCTATACTCGTTGACCTTCTGGGCGTAAATTCGGAATTCGTCTGAAGGTCCGCCATAAGAAAGCTGGTAGCGGAAGTAGCCCTCGGGCTGGTCATTGAAGGTCTCGGGTGCAACGTAACCGAAGTCCAGCCCATATTCGTAGATGTTGCCAAGGTAGTCACTCAAAACGTTGCCGTCTTCGTCGCCTGCCTTGCCTGTGCCCTGGCAGTCGATGCAGTCTTCTATCGTGTCTTCGTCTTCGGCTACGTTCAAGTCGTCAAGCTCCGGCTCGACCTCGCCTGATCCGTCGCAGGTCTTGCAATCTTCCTGGCTGTAAGCCGACCACAGTAGGCGCAGGTCGCTTAGTCTACTTTCCAGGCGATCCTCTACTCGATCTTCGCAGGTGGGGTCGGACATTAGGATTCCTCTCTAAGTTTCGCCAGAGCAACCCGATCATCAAAAGTCAATTGACCCAGGTGCTCCAGGCGCTCTATGGCCAACGTTCCTAGTGGGGTTAGCTTCTCGCCCGACCTCAGTATCGTCAGGGCATCGTCGCCAGCCGAAAAAACTATCGACTCGTTAATGGCCTTGTCGATGAAGTCTTTGATCTGGGTCAGGGTTTCGAGGTCTTCCAGGGGAATATGGATGCCGCCGCTGTGCTTGCGGGACGCTCCACTCGGGTAGGCGTAGTCGCTTTTGAAGCCGATGCCAACGCTGTCGTGGTAAATACCCAGATTGACATCCGTGTACGAACGGTCATGCTTTTCGGCTCTGTTGGTGCTGGGGCGAGACTCGCCTTGCAGTTCGATTCCGTTTCCTGGTGCTGCGAATCTGCTCTCTACCACTGTTACTTTGTCTACTATTCTCATTGGTTGCCCCTATCGACTGCCTAAAGTATACCGCAGGCGGAATAGATATAGCGTTAGAACAGTATTAGAAATTTTTGTAAAGGTTAGCCGTGGGTATTGTCAACACAAAGGGCCTGGATTGTAAACACTAGCGGCGCTCCAGCCAGTGGGTCCGGCAGTCGAGCTTGTCGTCTTTCTCGAAGTCGCTCTCACCTGGGTCGATGATCCTGACCGTGTACCAGACGTGGCCGCTCAGGCGCTTCTTGTAGACCACGATCCCCCAGGCGTCTCCATTCAGGGCCAGGATTTTGACCTTCGTGCCGCGGATCGCGTTGCGGATGCGGGTCATGCGGGACGCTCCAGGATTTCCCGATCAAACTCAATCTGCTTTTTGTATTCCAGCGCGTCGGTGAACCTGATTTTGCTCCAGTAGGGGCTGTCCATATATCCGGCGTTGTACTTGGAAACCACATAGACTCTCTCAAGCCAGCGGGTCTCTTTGATGATCCGATCATCCTCATAGTTACGACAAATTGCTGGCCACCAGGCCCACCAAGATCGCACAGCGATCTCGTTATTCTCGTATCTCCGCCTTATGCGTATAGCCATTTATCACTCACCTTTCTATCTACCAAAAACCTTTTCTTTCTTTCCCCCCCAATTTCTTTGCCCGTCCGGCGCAGCGCCCAGCCCCGCTCGGACAGAAGATTAAAGAGCATCGTGAATCGCCTGATCCTGAAGTGCGGGCCAAAACTCTTCATATTCCTCTGGACTGTCAACGTCATCCGACCAATCGCCTTCCAGGTCCAGGAATTCGGACTGGCCCAGGTGCCTGTAAAGACTCCAGAGCTTTGCATCCCACAGCTTGTTTCGACCGTGGCTGCACAGGTATATGGCTGCTTTCATAACCGTGTTATACGTGCCGGACGTGGCCGCGAAACCAAAAATCTCTGGAGCCTCTTTGCCCGTAAGTGGGTTAGGCTCCTTGCGCCCAAAAAACACTAGCGGCCTTGACGTTCCGCGCTCACCGACGACCTGGTTGAGCCGAGCCCGAGAGAAGAGCACATCACCCATAAGGAAGAGGGTTTTTTCGCTATCCCAAAAACCACGCGAGGCGGCGAGGCCGTCAAGTAGCGGGCCTGGCTCGGCGCGTACCATGCCTGTCTGGGTATTAACATCGAACGGCCAGACCGCGCGGCGAAATGATTGTGGCGCGATCACCGTTCCGTAGATGT
>SDBT01008006.1_pt1 | contig 17325 bp, 28 predicted proteins | sample 2277101 | NCBI WGS metagenome assembly SDBT01 (sample SAMN10404973, study PRJNA504765) | marine sediment metagenome | isolation source: marine sediment core GS10_PC15, 103 cmbsf | place: Arctic Ocean: Southern Knipovich Ridge | collected 2010
ACACAAACAGCGATGGTGTTGTTAGCATGGTTGAGTTGATGAGTTATATTGGATTGTGGAAAGCAGGAAATGTTAATATAGTTGAGCTAATGACAGGGATTGATGAGTGGAAAAATGGGTGTTAGGGAAAGAAAAAATTATTTAAACAAATAGTTCTTAAGTAATTTATGAAATATAATCCTATAGAAAGGGAAATAATTGTAAAGAGAAATTTAAACAAATTAGATGAATTTGTTTTGGATTTTGTTAGTTTTCTTAAAGATTATGTTGTAGTTTCTGGGTATGTTTCAATATTACTTGGAAGATCAAGAGCTACAGAAGATATTGATTTACTTATACCAAAAATGAGTTTTCTTGATTTTGAAAGGTTGTGGGAAAAATTAAATGAAGAACATTTTGAATGCCTAAACACATCTGAAGTTAAGAAAGCTTATAAGATGTTAGAAGAGTTTGCGATAAGGTTTTCTAGAAAAGGAACAGCTATTCCTAATATGGAATTTAAGATGATAAGTAATAATTTACATAAATATTCTTTTAATAAAAAAATAAAAGTAATTATTAAAGATAAAATACTTTATATTTCTCCATTGGAAATGCAGATTGCTTATAAATTATTACTTGGAAGTGATAAAGACCTTGAAGACGCAAAACATATCTATGAGTTATTTAAGGAAAAACTGGATAAGGAGGAGTTAACCTCTTTAATTAATAAATTAAAAGTTAAGAACAAGTTTGATATAATAAAATGAAAATAGATTTTGAAGAATTTGAGAAAGAGAAGGAAACTAATTTCAAGGAAAGATTAAAGTTTATCAAATTCTGGGCAAATTATATTAAAACCCATGATGATGAAGATTGGAGTGAACAACAGAATATTGTGATTGATGCACAAATGTGATTTATGTTGCTAGTTGGAATATTGGAAGTATTACAATGGTTGAATTAATGACAGGGATTGATGAGTGGAAAAATGGGTGTAGTTGATATGGGAAGGAAAACTATAACTAAAACCCTTGATATAACTGATTATTGAGGATGGTAACTAATAACCTCGCTATTAGAAAACTATTCTATTAATTATGTTTAGAGGAAAATCTTGGGTAAAGCCAGATTTGAAGTAATTAATCTAAGTGATTTTGAGTGAGTATAATATTACATTAGTGGATTTACAAACAGAAGATTTAAATAGTTAGATAATATAACTTTAATATGGAAATCATAACAAAAACAAAAAAATGGGGAAGCTCTTTAGGAATTATCATTCCAAAAATAATTGTTGAGAGAGAAAATTTAAAACAAAATCAAGAAATTAAAATTTTGGCTGTTGAAACTAAAGAAAAAACAAGGGTCAAAGATATTTTTGGGAAATTAAAAAATTGGAAAATAGATTCTCAAAAATTTAAAGATGAAATAAGAAAAGAAGAATCAAATGAATAATTATTTCCTTGATACTTATGCTTTGATTGAAATTATAAAAGGAAATAAAAATTACCAAAAGTTCTTAGATTCTGAACTCTTTACTTCAATATTTAATTTATATGAACTTTATTTCTCATTATTAAGAGATTATAATCAACAAACAGCAAAAAAATTCTTTGAACAGTTTAGAAGTAAGATTTTACAAATAAGAGATGAGTATATTTTTGAAGCATCAAAATTTAAATTACAAAATAGAAAACAGAAATTATCTTATGCTGATTGTCTAGGATATATAATAGCATTAAAATACAATATGAAATTTCTGACAGGAGATAAAGAATTTGAAGATAAGAAGAATGTTGAATTTGTGAAAAAGTAGGAAAATAGATTATATCCCCCTAATTGGAAAGCAGGAAGTATTACTAGGTTGATTTAATGACAGGAATTGATGAGTGGAGAGTGGGATGTTAAGAGAGGGGAAAAATATAAAAAGAGAAAGTTCACTAGGAGTTATTATTTCTAAAAGAATTATTAGAGAAGAAAAAATATAATCAGGTCAAAAATTTTAATTGTTTACTCTTTACTATTGTCTTTTTTTGTTTTTTTTGTTTTTGTTATCCATCTAACTTTTCTTTTTTTCATAAACTTATTTTTCCTACATTTTGAAGAACAAAAATAATTAATAGTCCCATCTTTCATTATTAGTGTTAATCCTTTTGGGGGATTATACATTTTTCCACAATAAGTACATTTAGGCATTTTGTTTTTATTAATATTTTTTTAAATTTATCTTGTTAAATGAATATGATGTAAACCTTGTTTCATCTTAAGTATAAGCTCCTTTTGATACCTTGGATTTTATTCTCCTGGCTTCGATTTCAGTTTCTCTAAGCATTAGTATATCTTTTACCCTTACAGGTCCTTTAACATTTCTTCTCATAGTTCTTCCTTTGTCTTTCCCTTCTTGAACTAAACATTTAACTTGTGTAATTTCTCCTCTAAAACCAGTTCTTCCTATAAGTTCTACTATAACTGCTGGGGCTACTACTCCTAAAATTTTTTCACTTCCTCTAGAAGATTTTTGATTTTGTTGTTTTGTTTTTTGTTGTTTCATTTTTCTTTATTTAAACTCTTAAATTTATTTTAATCTAGAAATATCTTTTTCAGCTTCTCCAAGCTCAATTACTGCTACTGAAGATGCAGATATTGGGATACCTACAACAATTCCTAATTTTTCTTTACTATCAACTTCCTTGCATAAAATTCCTTTTTCTTTGCATAAGAGAGGTATATGCTGGACAATCTCTTTTGGTTCTACATCAGCGGCATATGCGACAAATTTTGCAGTTCCTCTTTCAATTGCTTTGGTAACTTCATTAGTTCCTTTTTCAATTTTTCCAGTTTTTCTTGCTTTTTCAATTAAATTATAAATGTCCATTTTAAATTTTGAGGAATATATCCTCGCGTTTAGTTCATCGGATGGATTAGTGAGAAAAATTAGCTTTTTAAAACTTCCGTATAAAATATGTATTTATAATAAAAATTGATTTTATTTATAAGTTATTTCTACTTGGTCAGTTCGTTGGCGTGGATAAATATCTACATTTGTAATATTTTTTGGGAAGATAAAATTTTTATTTTTATAAAGTATTTCACCAAGATAGGCAATCATACTCCCATTGTCCACTAATAAAGATTTGTCAGGAACAAATAATTTGCAGCCTCTTTCTTTGCACATTATTTCACACATCTCTTGCAATCTTGAATTGCATGCAACACCTCCTCCTAAAAGTAATTCATTTTTTCCTGTGTGGGCTAGAGCTCGTTCTGCAGTTTCAACAAGCATGGCAAAAACAGTTTCTTGCATGCTATAAGCTAAATCATTAATATTATAATTTACTTTGCTTTGCTTAAATTTTTGTGATGGACTAACCTCTTCTATCTTTTCAATTTTTTGTTTTAGATTAGTAAGAATTCCAGAAAGTGCAATATCCATACCTTTAACTTTATAAGGGAGTTCAATATAATTGCCTTTAGTAGAAATCTTGGAAGAAGATTTTTTAGAGTATGCCGGTGGCGTCTTACTTTCTTTTGCTAATTGTTCTATTATTGGTCCCCCAGGAAAACCAATTCCTGCATATCTTGCGAAATTATCAATAAAATTTCCCACACCAATATCAAGAGTCTCCCCGAATATTCTATATTTACCAGAAGCATAGGCGATTATTTGAGTGTTAGCTCCAGAAACATAAAGCATAACAGGATTCTTAGCTTTTGTAATTTTTCCAATCTCTAAATGAGCAATACAATGATTTACAGGAATTAGTGGTTTTTTTGATTTGCTTGAGAGTTCTTTGGCTTTTTTTAAACCAATAAGTAAACAGGGTGATAATCCAGGTCCACAAGAAAAGCTTATGAAATTTAAGTCATTTAATTTTATTTTTGCCTTGCTTAAAGCTCTTTTTAAAACATTATTAAAGGCTTTCTCGTGATGCTTTGCAGCTTGCATAGGAATTATCCCACCTTGTTTTGTGGAATAACTATCTTTTTCATTGGCTATTATTTTACCATCTTTGACTATTCCAATCCCAAGTGTATGGGCTGTACTTTCAATTCCAAGGCCAATTGTCATACATATAAAATAATATTAATGATTAAAAATATATCCTTCTATGGATTTTAACTAAAAAGATTTATGAATCTTAACTAAAAAATATAAAATAAAAAAATAAGAATAAAAATGAGTTTATTTTTTCTTTTTTTTCTTAACAGGTTTTTTCTTTATTACTTTCTTTTTAACGGCTTTTTTTGCTTTCTTTTTTCTTTTTCCACCACGAGCCATTTTTGCTTCACATACATTGCCTGCACCGTCTACATAATAAAGATGTCCTGGTTTTCTTGTAATAACATTTTTTTTAATAATTTTTCCCATTGTTTTTTTTAACTTAGCACTAAAAATGCATAAACTAAAGTTTTGTTACCTCCTTTTTATATTTTATTATAATCAATTCTCTTTTTAAACTTTTCTAATCATCGACGAGAAGTTTAATGATCTTGTTATATCTTCTGTTTATAGGAATTTCAATTACTTTTTCAAAAAGTTTTTTGGGTGAGAGATTACATATAAAAGGTTTTACATTTTTAATAGAAATAATTTTGTTATTCCCATCAAGCCAAATTGCGATAAAAGGGAAAAAAACAAAAAGAGAGTGAAAATTCCATTTAACAGGTTTTTTAAAATCAAAAAGAAGTGCTTTTGCTTTTTCTCGACGAGTAAAAGTTAAACCTGAAATTTTTTTAAACCAATTACATTCTTCTAAAATTATTTCAAATTTTTTATTTTTATATTCCAAGCCAATTCTTTTTTCTCTCATTTTGTTTTTTTAGTTCCTTATATGTTTTATACATTAAATTAACATTTTTATCAGTAACCACATTGTGATGTTTAAATCCTCCTCCAAAGGTTTTTGGGATATGCATTAATTCATGAATTATAACTTTAAGTTGTTCTTCTTTGCTGAGCTTGTTAAATCTTTCAGATAAAAATTCTAAAGCATAAAAAGCTTTTGTATCAAGGGCTTTTTGCATTAATTTTCCTAGGGCATGACATCTTGCAATTGTTCTTTTAGAAGAAGTTCCATAACTTCTAAAACATTTTATTCTCTCAATTTTTATATAGTGAAATAACATATTAGATATTTCTTTTGCTTTTGCTTGAATATCTGGAGAAAATTCATATATCATTTTTTATCAAAATTCCAAAAGCCTAATTGTCCTTTGGCTTTAATTGGTTTAATTCTTTTAACTTCTTTTAATATAAAACCATAATTTCCAAAACTATTATCCGCAAGATGCAGATTTTTATCTTTATTAAATTCCTTTTTATTAGCATATTTTTTCACATTAACTAATTTTGCTTTACCAATAATAAACCCACAGAGCAATTTCTTAAGATTAAATTTTTTCATAGCTTTTCCCTGAACTTTATGAGGGAAACATGAAAATCTTTGATTTGCTTTTTTATCTGGAATTTTTGAAGCATGAATTAAAAATTTTCCTCTAAATTTTGTGTTCCACTTTCTTAAATCTATTTTTTTCTTACCTTGTAAAATTAACTCTGCCCAAGGCTGTTTAAAAGATAAAACTTTCATCTACTACAAAAATCCTTAAGATTTATATAACTTACTTTCACTAAAAAAACATGATAAATAAAATAAAAAATAATGTTTGGCAATTGTGTTTTAGATTATTTGGCTCTTGTGTTTATTTAATCAAACTTGAAAAAAACAATATATTAATAGACACTGGCTCAAGTTTAAATAGGGATGAATTAACAGAAGACCTAAAAAAATTAAATATAAAATTTTCAGAAATAAATATAGTGCTTTTGACACATAATCATTTTGACCACACAGATAATCTAGACTTTTTTAAAGATGCAAAGATTTATGGAAGTAAACTAGAATTTCCAAATAAAGAAATCTCTGACATACATGAATTAAATATAAATGAATTTGAAATAATTGATACATCTGGACATAGCAAAGGAAGTTTTTGTATACTTTATCAAGATGTTCTTTTTTCAGGAGACACAATTTTTCACAATAATGGAATTGGTAGAATGGATTTAGAGGGAGGTTCAGAATTAGATATGGCAAAATCTTTAGAAAAGCTTAAAAGAATAAATTATAAGATTTTGTGTCCAGGACATCTTTGAAGGTAAGTGAATTTATTAATAATTAGATAGACAAGTGAGTTTAATTATGTTATAATGGGGGTTTAATCTCTCTGAAATATTTATAAACATCTTTTATTTTATTTAATTATGGAAAAAAAAGTGATTATTTTACTATTTATAATTTTAATTTTAACTGAAACGATTTTTGCACTTAGAGTGAGTCCAGCAATAATAAGAGATAATTTTAAACCAGGTCTTGAAAGAGTTATTGAGTATTCTGTTTTAGGAGAAGACCCTAAAAAAGAATTAGAACTTTATGTTAATGGAGATCTTGCAGAATATGTTAAGCTTAACAAGGAAAAACTTGTTGGGGGAGGTGTATTTACTGCAACCTTAAAACTGCCAGAAAAAATAGAAAAACCTGGTAGACATGTGATTGTGGTAGGGGTTAGGGAAAAAGTTGATGAAGAGCTTATTAATGCCAATATTGGCACTTCTGTTACTATACAAGTTATAATAGTTATTGATGTCCCTTATCCTGGGAAATATTTGGAAATTAGTCTTAAATCAAATGATGCAAATGTTGGAGAACCAGTTAATTTTGAATTAGAAATAATAAATAAAGGTAAAGAAAAAGTAAATATAACCCCTGAAATAGAGATTATTTCTAATGAACAGATAATCAAAACTCTTTATTTTAAAAACAGGGAAATAAATAGTCAAGAAAATATAAAATTAAGAAAAGTTTTTGATACTACAGATTATAATCCGGGTAATTATACTGGGGTTGCACTTGTTGATTATGGAATAATAGCTAGAGCAGAATCTAAATTTAGAATTGGGGAATTGGTTGTGAATATTATAAATTATACAAAACAGATAATTATTGGAGGGATTAAAAAATTTGATATAGAAATAGGGAGTGAGTGGAATAATAATATAGAAGGAGTTTATGCAGAGGTGTTTATTCTTGATAATTCAGAAACTTTACTTAGTTTTAAAACATCTTCAACTAGCTTAACTCCTTGGGAAAAAAAGACAATTCAAGGCTTTTTTGATACCGATAATTTTACAATAGGATTTTATGATTTTAATATGACTCTTATTTATTATGGAAGAAACATTGGAAAAAGTTCAAGCAAGTTAGTTGAGATAGAATTTGTTAGGACAATTAATAAAATTTTAATAGGCTTAATTGTGGGAATATTCATTTTACTAGTAATAGGATTTTTTGTAAAAAAATATATGTTAAAAAGTAAGAAAAGAGGAAAATGATAAACCCTGCCCTAAAGGGCGAGGTATCAATATAAAAAAATGTTAAAACAAAATAAAATGTTATTAATAAAAAAACACCAGCAAGGAGTTACTCAAAATTATTCATGGAATTATAAGTTAACAGAATTAAATGTTATGGAACACGGCAATTCCTCACCAAACTTAAAAGTTAGGGTATCCTCGCCGTTGATGTAATGAGAAAAAATAAAAGTCATCTGTTGATTATTTTTTTGTTTCTTCTAAGTTTCTTAACATTTTTATTTGCATTATATTTTTATTCTACAGTTATTTTAGAAAAAAAAGAAATTATCACTACACTAAGTATTGGGGATACAATTGCTTTTGACCTTAATCAAACAATATTGTCTTTTGGAACAATTATTTCTAATGCTAGTTCTCATAGAAATTTGATTATTGAAAACAACTATGATTTTCCTATTAAAGTTAAATTCAAGGTTGAAGGGGATATTGAAGAATTTTTAGTGTTTGATGAGATAATTAATCTTGAAATTGGGGAGAAAAAAATTGTAAGCATAAACACTATTCCGATTAATAAAGATTTAGGGAGTTATTCTGGAAAAATAATTATTGTGGTGAGCAAAATATAATCTTAAAAATCGTATTATTTGAAAAATGTAATAAATAAGGAGTTTTGGTAATATTTATAAATATTTTTTGTTTAATAAAAAAGAATATAAAATGAAAGACTTTGAAAAAAAAGCAAGAGCTTATACCTTGAAAAATGCCTTATTTCATAAAGGAAAAGCTGTGCAAGGAGCTGTTATTTCATCTTTATTTAATGAAGGATTGAAAAAAGGTGATGTGAAAAAATATGTAGGAGAAATTTCTGAGATAATTAATAAAGTTAATCTTCTTTCAGTTGAAGAACAGAGAAAAGAATTTGAAAAATTAAAAGAATGGATTAGTGAGAGAAAAATTCGTGAAGGATTGCAAGAATTGCCAAATGTAAAAAAATCAGGGGTTATTATGAGATTTGCTCCTTCTGCTTCAGGACCGTTTCATATAGGGCATGCTGCTACAGCTTGTATTTCTTTTCTTTATGTTAAAAAGTATGGAGGAAAATTTTATGTAAGAATAGAGGATACAAATCCTGAAAATATTTACAAACCTGCTTATAAAATGATTGAGCGAGAGTCAAAATGGCTTTTTGATGGTATAGCAAAAATAATTATTCAATCAAATGCAATGAAAATTTATTATAAATATGTTAGAAAATTAATTGAGAAAAGTTCTGTTTATGTTTGCACTTGCTCTTCTGAACAATTTAAGGATTTTGTCTCTAAGAAAAAAAACTGTCCTTGTAGGAAATTAAAAGTCAAGGAAAATCTTAAAAGATGGAAAAAAATGCTTGATAAAAATGGGTTTAAAGAGGGGGAAGCTGTTTTGAGATTTAAATCATCCGAAGGAATGAAACACAAAAATCCTGCAATGAGGGATTTTCCTTTAGCAAGAATTAATCTAACAAAACATTTTTTACAAGGGGATAAATATAGGGTTTGGCCATTAATGAATTTGGCTGTTACAGTAGATGATATTGAAATGAAAATGACACATATTATTAGAGCAAAAGACCATAGAGATAATGCTGAAAAACAGAAAATGATTTATAAAGTTTTGAATAAAAAATTTCCCTGGACAGGTTTTTTAGGGAATATCCATTTTAAAGATATGGAATTATCTGTGACAAAAATGAGGCAGGCAATAGAAAAAGGAAAGTTTAAGGGATGGGATGATAAAAGATTGCCAACAATTGAGTCATTAAAAAAGCAGGGTTATAAGCCAAGTGCATTTTGGAAATTTGCAGAACAAGTGGGGTTATCTGAATCAGATAAGATTATTGATAAAGAAGAATATTTTAAATTATTAAAATCTTTTAATAGGAATTAATTATATGGTTTTTTAGGACATTTTCTCACAGCGATTCGTAGATATAAAATATAATTAAATAGTCAACCCTTAAGTTTTTTGATTAATAGGTTAAAAGGGTAAATGAGTTTATGAATAGTATAATGTTAATAAGATTGATTAATTAATATACAGAATATTTATAAATACAAAATTCTTATTCTTATTATGAGAAAAAGAGGTTTATCAACTGTTGTAACAACTTTGATAATTATTCTTTTAGTTCTTGTTGCAATAGGAATTATTTGGGTGGTTATAAAGGATGTTATTGAAGAAGGGACTGGACAAATTAGTCTTTATACAAAATGTATAGAAACTGATGTAAGAGCAGAAACTGTAGATTGTACTGATCCTGCAAATTGCTTAGTAACATTAACAAGAAAAGGTCAAGGAGATGAAATCGGAGGAGTAATGTTAGTTTTTAAAAATGATAATGATGCTAGTAGTGTAAAGGATATTCAGGGAAATATTGATTCTTTAACAAGTGTGACTGTGACAGTTGATTCAGAAGTGAGCAGTGCTAATAAAGTAGAAGCTACAGTTTATTTTAAAGACGAACAAGGAAATAATAAACTTTGTACACAAACAAACTCTTATAGTTTTTAATTTTTTATTTTTCTATTTTTTTTAATGACATAGACTTCATCATTTTTTCTTACTTTTGATAATTTTATCCCTATTTCTTCTCCTTTTTTGGCTTTTTGAACAGATTTTTTATTAATTTCAATGTGTCTTACTTTTGATTTTTTTAAACCAGTTGTTTTTCCTATAATAATAATTTCATCATTAACTTTTAATTCTGAGACTAATTTAATTATTGTAACTTTTATTTTTGTAAAATAATGTATGACTTTACCAACAAAATGTTTTTTTTCTTTTGCTGCATTGTGTTCTATTTTTGAAAAGTCATCTGATGTAGGAACTCCTAAATAAAATCCAGAAGAAAATCCTTTATTGTAAACTTTTGATAATTCTTTGAGATTTTTTTTAATTTCTTTTTTACTAAGTTTTTTGTCAAGAGCTTTTCTATAAGTTCTTACTACAACATCAATATATCTTGGGTCTCTATTTCTTCCTTCTATTTTAAAATTAGTAATTCCTGATTTTTTCATTTTTTCAATAAATGGCAAGGTACATAAATCTTTAGCTGAAAAAACCTTGTTATTTTGAATTTTTAATTCATTTTGATCTTTGTCTTTAATATAATAAGTTCTTCTACAGGGGTGCAAACATTTTCCACGATTTGCAGAGTTATTAAAAAGAAATTGAGAAGTTAAACACCTGCCTGAAATAGCTACACACATTGCCCCGTGCACAAAACATTCAATATCAATTATTTTTGATATTTTTTTTATCTGATCTAAGTTTAGTTCTCTTGCTAAAACAATTCTTTTTGCCCCGAGTTTTTTGTAAAATTTTGCTGTCTCAATATTTGAAACTGAGGCTTGGGTTGAGATAAAAAAAGGTATTTTATATTTCCTACAAAGGTTAATAACTGCAAAATCCCAACAGATAACTGCATCAATTTTTCCTTTAATTTTTTTGATTATTTCTTCAACTTTTTTAATTTCATTATCATAAATTATTATATTTAAAGTTAAATACATCTTTACCTTTTTACCACAAATTTCTTTTATTTTTGGCAAATCATTTATAGAAAAGTTTTTTGCAGTTGCCCTCATAGAATATTCTTGTAGTCCAAAATAAATTGCATCTGCCCCTGCATTTACTGCTGTAACAAGCATAGAAAAGTTTCCAGCTGGTGCTAAAAGTTCATATTTGTTTTTCATATTTTTAGAAAATATTTGCAATATATAAAATTTGCTCACCTTTAGAGTAAAATTTATTAAGTAATATTTGCCATCTCAGCAGTTTGTAGATAGAGTGAGTTTGATGTTATATTATAGAGTGGGTTTAATCACCGAAAGTATTAAAAATCCTTTTTTTTTATAAAATTATGACAGCTAAAATGAGATATTGTCGGCATCACTAAAAGTGAAAAAGATTTTTTTAGCTGTGCTTATTCTGAAAAAACTTATAAATCCACTTTAATTCAATTAAATATATGGCGGTTGTGGTCTAATGGTTATGACGCATGGTTGTGGTCCATGAAAAGAGAGTTCAATTCCCTCCTTCCGCCCTTTGGAGAAAAGAGAATGAAAATAAAATATAAATTATATGCGAAAAATCCTGATGAAATAGGATTTGTAGTCAATCAATAAAATGAACACATCAATTGTTAAAGGATTCAAAGATTTCACAGGAGAAGAAGCTGAGAAACGAGCAGAAATTAAAAAAATCTTAGTTGAAACTTTTGAAAAATATGGATTTGAGCCTGTTGAAACACCAATAATAGAATATGAAGAATTTTTAAAAGGTGAAAATTCAGATGATGAGGTAATAAGTGATATTTATAAGTTACAAGATAAAGCCAAAAGAAAATTGGCTTTAAGATATGAGTTTACATTTCAATTAAAACGCCTAATGAAAAATAAGAAACTTCCATTTAAAAGATATCAAATTGGAGAGGTGTTTAGAAATGAGCCAGTTTCTGCAAATAGATTTAGGCAGTTTGTTCAGTGTGATATTGATATTATGGGCTCAACAATAAAAGATGAGGCTGAAATTCTTGCGATTATAAAAGAAATATTAGACAATCTAAAGATAAAATTCACAATTTATGTAAATAATAGAAAATTATTAAATGAGATTTTAGATGAAAATAAAATTAAACAAAAAGAAAAAGTAATTAGGGAAGTTGATAAGCTTGATAAATTATCTGAAAAAGAAGTTCTTAATAATCTAAAAAAATTAGGGGCTGATAATATTCTTACTATCTTTAAAAAATCAGAATCTTATTTTAAAAAATATAATTCATATAAAGAAATTAAAGAATTGAAAGAGTATTGCAAGTTTTATGGCATTGAAATAAAATTTCAACCGAGCTTAGCAAGAGGTTTATCTTATTATAATGGAACAGTTTTTGAAGTTAAAACAAAAAGCATTAAAGAGACAATTTGTGGGGGTGGGAGTTATGTTTTTAATAGTATACAATCAACAGGGATATCCTTTGGATTAGATAGGTTAGCCACACTTACAAATATTAAATTAGAGAAAGATAAAATTTTAGTTGTTTCTCTTGAGCAGGATAAAGAAGCAATTAAACTTGCACAAAAACTTCGAAGACAAGGAAAAAACATGGTTTTATATTATGGAAAACCTTCTAAAGCCTTGGGGTTTGCAAACAGCAAAGAGATTGATAAAGTTATTTTTGTAGGAGAAAAAGAAATTAAAAAAGGGAAATTTAAAATTAAGAATATGAAAAGTGGGAAAGAGAGAGTGTTGAAGGTATAGGTTAAAACGTAATAGTCAATTTCTAATATTTTTTATATTAATAACTTTTTGTTAATTCTGAGCGTTAGCACGAGTAAATTTTTATATACTCTTTACACTCTTTCTTGACATGAAAAAATGTGCAGTCTTATTTAGTGGGGGGAAAGATTCCTGTATGGCAGCTTATCTGGCAAAAAAACAAGGTTATGAGTTAACATGTCTTATTTCAGTTTTTTCCAAAAATAAAGAAAGTTATATGTTTCATACACCCTCCATTTCAAAAACAAAACAACAAGCAGAAATAATGAACATACCATTAATTATTCAGGAAACAAAAGGCAAAAAAGAAAAAGAATTAAAAGATTTAGAAAAGGCAATAAAAAAATCTAAAGATAAATTTAAAATTGATATAATAGTTACAGGAGCAATTCAGTCTGTTTATCAAGCTTCAAGAATAAAAAAAATTTGTGACAAGCTAAAATTAAAATGTTTTAATCCATTATGGCAAAAAGATGAATTTGAATATTTAGAAGAATTAATAAAAAATAAATTCAAAGTAATAATTACTGGAGTTGCAGCATATCCTCTAGATAAATCCTGGCTTGGAAAAGAAATTAATAAAAATTTCATAAAAAAAGTTAAAGAATTAAATAAGAAATATAAAATTCATCCTGCAGGAGAGGGAGGAGAATTTGAAACATTTGTTTTAAACTGTCCACTATTTAAAAAATCATTAAAAGTAACTAATAAAAAAATTTCAGGGGAGGAATATTCTTGGAAAATGGATATTGAGGTTAAATGATAATTATTCTCCAATTGGATTTTCAAAATTTTCATTAATTTTTTTTAACCTCTTTTTCCCATTGTTATCAAGCTTATTTATTTCTTTCTCTAATTCCTGTTTTAATTCAGCAAAGGGATCAGGATTATGTTTAAGATAAATCTTTTTAAGCCAAATATGAATTTCTTTAAAATGAGATTCTTGTTCAAGCCAAACTTTTTTTTGATTTTCTAAATGTAATAATTGTGAAAAAGAGATTATTCTTTCTTCTTTGTTTTTCCCAATAAATTCTGTAAAAGAAATTTTTTTCTTGCCTTTATTTTTTTCAAAATGTTCAAATAGATTTCTATAAATTTCTCTTATTTTGTTTTTTATATTAGATTTCTTTTTTGGAAGAGAAAAAGAAGTTTCTCTAAGAGCATTTTTATTTATTATTTCTTTTTTAATTCTTCTATTTTCTGTTGTAATTGCTTTGTTTAAGGATTCAATTAATTCTTTTAAAGTAACTTTTTTAAATCTGGGTAATGGACTTCGGGGGATTAATTCAGGAACATCTTCATTTAGTTCAATTCTTTCTAAAACATATTTCTTTTTTTCTTTTTTTCCAAAAAGAATTTCATCTATACTTTTTATATATTTATTCAGCAAAATTTCTGATTTAATTCTTAAAAGAAAAGCAGCTGCCAAAAGAATTTTACTTGAAACAAAAAAATCTGTTTCTTCGAATTCCTGAATTTTTGTTATATATTTATCAGTCAAAATAGTTATATCGATGTTCCAGGGATCTAATTGTTCTGTGTTAATTAAGTCATAAATAATTTCTTTCCAACCAATCTCCCTGTTAAATAATAAATCATGAATTTGTTCTTGTTTTACATTATATTCTTGGTTATTTAAGCTCTTTTTTTCCATCTTTTTATCTGTATTAATCATTAAATATACTATTGATATAAATAACTTACTAAATTTTAAAAAATAGTTTAATTTTATGTTAATTCTTAAGGAGTATACACTAATTACTACTTTATATTGACTATCCCTTGTCATTATCGAAGGGTAACAGGAACGAAAGATTTATATAGTAGAAGCTACTCTATATTATATCACCTCTTTTTACCCAGGAGAGGCTTTAAGTTATACTATTTTATTGACTTGAAAACTCTCCTCGGGTTTTATGATTATTAACATCTTTGTGATGATAATCTTGGTAATTTCAACACTTTTAAAAAATTTAATAAAGATAAAAATAAAAAATTATTCTTCTGTTGGTTCAGTTGCTAAAAATGCCCACCATGGTTTTTTTACCTTAATCACTTCTCCATTTTCTGCATTTACTTGTGCTTGAACTTGCATTTTCTTTTGAAAAATTCCGATTATTCTTGAATGTCTTTCTATTTGCATTTCATAAACCAATTGTTTTTCTTCATCACTTTTTCCAATTTCTTTAAGTTCTATCTGACAATTATTTTCCTCAGAACACACTTTTAATCTAAGCCTTTCTAAAGCACTTTCTGAAGCAGTGTTAGGCATTATTTTAATTTCTGTATTTTGTCCATTAGAAAGTTTTGCATATAGTTTTGTTTTATTCTGAACTTTTTCTTGTTTTATTTCACAATCACAATCTGCAGAAACTCCCCCAACTTCAAGTTTTATTCTGTTGTTTGCTTGAGTTTGTACTTTAAACATTTGCCCATCTTCACCAATATGTGTTCCATCTTGTACTTGGACTCTATTTCTATCTTGAAGTTCATCATCTTGATCTGATAATACAAAACTCATAGAAGCAATTAATAAAAATATGAAAATACTAAAAATTTTTTTATACATTTTTACATCCTTTTATAATCTTTATGATTAATAAAAACTAAAGTTGTTTTATAAAACTTTTCTTTTTGTTAAGTCACTCTTGAAATGTTTTTATTTTTTCTCTTCCTCTTTTATATTCTTTTTACTCTCAAATTCAGAATAATGACATTTCCCACAATAAAATCTTCCTTGTGAGTTCATTAAAAAGACTCCTGGACCGCATCTTGGACAAAATCTTTCTTTTATAATTTTATCACCTTCAATTTTATATTTAGTATATTTTTTGCTAGTTGGTTTATTTTTATGTGGTTTTTTTCCTTTTTTTGGTTTTGATTTTTTCTTTCCCATTTTTAATGTTTTTCAGATTGTTCACTTTCATCTTTTTCAGTAGTTAATAATTTATCATCTTTTTTATTTTCCTCTGATTGGATTTCTGTTGAGGGTTTAGTAGTAACTTCTTGAGTTTCAACAGGTTGTGCGGGTTGTTCAGTTGTTTGTTTTTCAGATTTTTTCTCAATCTTTATGTCTCTTTTTGATATTGGTTCTATATTATCTTTATCTTTTACTGAAGCGTAAATATTAGCAATAATTATAAAAGTTTTTGACCCAAATTTTCCTGAGATTTTTTTTATTTTTATATTTTCAATAGATGTAGAAAATTTTTCAGAAATTAATTTTTGTATTTCTTCACGACTAGGAGTAATTTCTGCTTGAATACTTGCCTGAATTTCTTTCCTATTAAATAATGGATTTTCTTTTTCTTTAATGATTTGTATATTTTTCATTTTTTTATGAATTATTAAAAAGTTAAACAAGTATATTCATTACCTTGTTTTGATTGCAAAATTCCCTTTACTTTTTATATTTAATTTTTCAGCTATTACTGATTTTTTAGGATTAATAACAACAATTCTTCCTTTAAAATTTTCTGTAAATTCTTTAGAATCACATTTAGGGCATTTGTTTCCATCTTCGTATATTTGGTTGCAAATTTTACAAGCTTTTTTCTTTGGCATTTTTATTATATATTATTTATTATTTGGTCTAAATTTTTTGATTTAGTTCGTGATTTAATAATTCTTTCTCTTCCTTTATTAATCATTTTTATATTTCCTAAAACATGTCCTAATCCCTTTTGGATGTATCCATTAGGAAGATTATTTATTTGAATTGTAGTATATATTTCTCCTGAGATTAATCCAGATATTTCGTTTATTATTCTCCCTCCTAATCCAATAAAAGCCATTTTTACCCCGCCTAATTTTGTTGTTAAATATCTTTTCATTTTTTATTTCTTTTTCTTCTTTTGTTTACCTGTTTTTTCTTCTGCTTTTGCAGCTTTTTGTGTAGCTTTTTGTTTTTTTAATTGGTCTTCTTTAATCCATTCTAATTTTCCTAAACCTGGTTGTCTCATTGTTAATCCTATTTTTGGGTTATCCCCTCTGTGACTAATTGCTACAATTCTTGCCAAACATAAATCTCCTTGTTTTAAATTTCTTTTATTTGATTTTCCAAGTAAAGTATTTGTTTTGCTAAAACTTACATAATCGTCCATTGTTTGGCTGATATGAATCATCCCTCTCATAGCCCCCATCTCAATAAATGCTCCAAAACTTGTAATTTCAGATATTTTACCATAGACTATTTCTTGTAGTTCTGGTTTCCATGCAAGTAACTTGAATTTTGAAATGTAATACGCTGCTCCATCCCCTGGAATAATTATACCTTCTCCAACTTCCAAAACTTCAATAATTGTGATGACCTTTCCTAATTCCCTATCATAATAGTCTATATAAGTTTCTTTAAGTTGTTTTTCAACAGCTTCTTTACTAGGCAGACCAAATAATTTTGGGTCTACTCTTATATAATCCTCAACTTCAGTTAAATAGAACATTTTAATCTTGAATTTAGAGTAAAAATTGGTTTAAAAAGGTTATTGCTTGAAATACTACTTAAATTTAATGGAATAATTAATTTTTAGATAATTTCTAGTTTCTTTTTTCCTCTGATTATTAATTTGTTATTTTTAATTTTGTTTTTAAGTTCTCTATCCAATGTTGCAACAATAATTTTAGGATTTTTTCTTGTAAAATTATTTATTAACTTA
>SDBT01008007.1_pt1 | contig 17325 bp, 19 predicted proteins | sample 2277101 | NCBI WGS metagenome assembly SDBT01 (sample SAMN10404973, study PRJNA504765) | marine sediment metagenome | isolation source: marine sediment core GS10_PC15, 103 cmbsf | place: Arctic Ocean: Southern Knipovich Ridge | collected 2010
CGCCCATTTTTAAAATTTTGGTACAATATTCGTAGACAACGTACGAAATGGATCCAAAAATTTGAAGCTCGCATCTTTAGTGGCCAGATCCAAATATAAACCCAGATAATTCGCCAGCCATCTATTCGCCGAATTCATCAGGCAAACCACAAAATGCTGTTGATAACAGCCCTTCTTCAACATCATTAATCACATCTTGTCTGAGTTTCGCCGGCGTTGTTGGCTCATCAAATCGTCCTAGCGTTTCTAACAAAATGAAATTTTGATTTAGAGGTCTCTTATCATCTTCGTCACCAAAAGTTTCAGCATAATCTTCCGAGCGTGATGTACTATTTCCAAAAAACACAAATCACTTAAAAATATTAATTGCAATATAACAAAGTCTTCGCAGTCGAAAGCTGCAAACCAACATCGATTAAATTATCCCAAACATTGCCGCTAGCAACGCCTTTGATCATGCGATCGATCTGAGCTGATTGATTGAGGAGTTTTAATAATGCTTGGTTTGAAAGTCGTTTTAATGCAGCACTGACAAAAGCTTTACGTTTTTCCCACACACCAAATTTTTGAAAAACGAAATCCATTCTTTCACCTTGCTCTTGAAGTTTTTTAATTGCTATTAATATTCTGATCTCTCGAGAAAAAGCCCAAAGAATTAAAATGGGTTCAGCGTTTTCTGCTTTCAACGATTGAATGATTCGCAATGTTCGTTTGGTATCGCCACTCAACGCACAGTCGACAAGCTTAAACATATCATATCGCGCGTTATCACTCATTGCCTGCACGACATCATCAAGCTGCAAAGCTTTATTATCATAGAGTAATTTTAATTTTTCTATTTCTTGTTTTGCCGCAAGCAAATTGCCTTCGACTTGTTCAGCAATAAATTGCACCGCTTCGGAAGTTGCACTTAAACCTTGCTGTTTCAAACGATCACGAATCCAAGCAGGCATCTCGCGTGATGCAATCGGCCAACATTGGACAATGCAACCCGTTTTTTCAATTGCTTTACACCATTTGCTGTTTAACGTTCTCGCATCAATTTTATCTGATTTCAAAATCAAAATCTTATTTTCGGGAGGGCGTTCACAATAAGCAATAATAATATCTTTTGCATTGTCACTTAACTTGCTTGATGTAAGCGATACTTCAAGCACACAATTATCATCAAACAGTGAAAAACTATTCGCCGCATCAAGAATTTGCTGCCAATCGAAATTTTTGTCAGTTTGAAAGCGCTGTCGCTCAGTAATTTGACTTAACTTTGCCGCATGACAAATTTGCTCACACGCCTCTTCTACAAGCAAATGCTCATCGCCAGTCACAAGATAAACAGGTAAGATTTTTTGTTTTAACAGGCTTGTCAATCTAGGGCTTGGGATTTTCATGGCTTAGTTTTTTTCTGCGTTTGAGTGTGTCGCTTAGCTGCATCAGAAAGTTTTTGAACGGTATTTTTTGATGAAATCTGAAAGATCATTTTTGTAATGACGCCTTGCTCTAAATTTCTTTGTGCTTGCTTTAACTTGTTACTATTATCCAAAAGCTCATTACCTAGTGCTGTGATTGTTTCAGATGAGCTAACAGATAAGGGGCCCACAAGTACGTTACCAGCAGGATCAAGTAAAGCATAGGTTACGGAATAGGCCACTGAATAATCGCGCAGCGATCCACTGCTACCAATCGTCGTTTGACTCCACGACAAATGATCATTCTGAATAAACAAAGTCACCGGCGCTTTTTCTTGTGAATCAACCAGCGTGATATCTGAAGATCTTAGCACGCGTCGCATCTGCGTAATAAGTGAACTATAGGGGGAACTTCCCGTCAGATAAAAAGTATGTAATTCTGGCGGAAGGCTCACTTCTCCACGCAAATGAAATCCGCAACCAGCAAGCGTACAGACTAAAACAAAATAAAAAACGTGTTTGACTAAGAACTTCATCTCATAACCTCTTTGCGGGATCGCTTTTTTGCACCCCAATTATAGGGGACGTATACTATGCATCTCCCACCACTATATTTACCAACCGTCCAGGCACAACAATCACTTTTTTAATCGACTTTCCTGATAAATGATTCTGAACTTTTGGATCGGAAAGCGCAATCTTTTCGATGACTTCTTTCGTTGCATCTTTAGCAACTTGAATTTGGGCGCGCAGTTTTCCATTCACTTGAACAACTAATTGAATTTGATCAACTTCAAGCGCTGACTCATCAACCGTTGGCCTACCAGCAAAACCAATGTCATCACTATAATTTAATTCTTGCCATAAATGCTGGGAAATATGCGGAGAAATTGGATTTAAAATTCGCAATAAAATACCAAAGCCTTCGGTCAACATCTCATCGGCATTCTGCTCAACCGCCTTACTCAAACAATTCATCATTTTCATACAAGCCGAAACAACTGTATTAAATTGCAATCGATCCATGTCATAATTTGCTTGCTTTAAAATTAAATGTATTTCTCGGCGTAAATTTTTTGTTTCATCATTTGCTACATTAATTTTCACAAAACCTTTTTTGTTTTGTTCGACAATCATTGTTTGTTGCTCTACCGCTAAATTCCAAATTCGTTTCAAAAATCGATAACAACCTTCAACGCCACTGTCAGACCATTCAAGTGATTGCTCTGGTGGTGAAGCAAACATACAAAATAACCTGGCCGTATCACAACCAAATTGATCAATCAACGCTTGAGGATCGACGGTATTGCCTTTTGATTTTGACATTTTTTCGCCGCCCTTTAATACCATTCCTTGTGTGAGCAAATTTTTAAATGGCTCATCTGAATCAACCAGGTCAAAATCACGCATGACTTTGTGAAGGAAACGTGCATAAAGCAAATGTAAAATAGCATGTTCAATACCACCAATATATTGATCGACTGGCGTCCAGAAATTAGCACGATCATCTAGCATTTTATCTGTTTGATCAGGGCACGCAAAACGCGCGTAATACCAAGAAGATTCCATAAAGGTATCGAATGTATCTGTTTCACGTTTGGCAGCACCACGACATTTTGGACAAGTCGTTTCATAAAATGATTTCATTGTATGAAGCGGCGCGGTCGATTCGTTAAAATTAATATCTTCAGGCAACACAACTGGCAGGTCTTGAAAAAGCGCCGGTACTTCGCCGCATGTTTCGCAATAAATCATCGGGATTGGCGCACCCCAATATCGTTGTCGTGAAATTCCCCAATCGCGCAAACGGAAATTAACTTGTCGCTCGCCCGCACCAACAGCCGTTAAATCATCAGCGATTGCATCAAACGCTTCTTGAAATTTAAGCCCATCATATTTCCCAGAATTAATTAATGGCCCTTTGCCAACATAAGCTTCTTTAGAAACATCACCTGTTTCCCCTTCTAAAGGCTCAAGCACTTGTTTGATGTCTAAATCATATTTCTTTGCAAACTCATAATCGCGATGATCATGCGCAGGCACAGCCATGACAGCACCCGTTCCATAATCCATTAGCACGTAATTCGTTACCCAAATTGGAACGAGCTCGTTCGTCAACGGATTAATCGCTTTAAACCCTATATCTAAACCTTTTTTCTCCATCGTCGCTAAATCAGCTTCGGCGACTTTAATATGTTTGCATTCTTCTACAAAGTTTTTAATATCAGAAGATTTTTGTGCGGCTTCTAACGCAAGTGGATGTTGTGCAGCAACAGCCATAAATGTGGCCCCAAATAAAGTATCGGGCCGTGTCGTGTAAACACTTAACATATCTTTATGATCTTTCACTTTAAAATGAATCAGCGTGCCCTCTGAACGACCGATCCAATTTCGTTGCATTGTTTTAACTTGTTCTGGCCAGCCATCTAACTTATCAATATCTTGTAAAAGCTCGTCAGCATATGCAGTAATTTTTAAAAACCATTGTGGAATTTCGCGACGCTCAATTTCAGCACCAGAGCGCCACCCTTTACCATCAACCACTTGTTCGTTTGCTAAAACAGTTTGATCAACTGGATCCCAATTCACAACCGAATTTTTTTTGTAAACCAATCCTTTCTCATACATTTTAATAAACAGCCATTGCTCCCAACGATAATATTCAGGCTGACAAGTTGCCAATTCGCGCGACCAATCATAAGCCATACCTAAACGCTTTAACTGAACTTTCATATGTTCGATGTTTTCATAGGTCCATTTCGCTGGTGGAATATTGTTTTTGATAGCGGCATTTTCAGCGGGTAATCCAAACGCATCCCAACCAATGGGTTGCAAAACATTTTTGCCAAGCATTCGTTGATAACGTGAGATCACATCGCCGATTGTATAATTGCGCACATGCCCCATGTGTAAGTGGCCACTTGGATAAGGAAACATGGAGAGGCAATAGAATTTTTCTTTGTCACTGTCTTCAGTAACAACGAATGTTTGTTCATCATCCCAGTATTTTTGAATGCTGGCTTCGATAGCTTGTGGATTGTAGTCTTTTTCGATCATGGCTCTTTTCGTTGAGTTTGTGCAAAATTGAAGCTTGAAGAATACCTTAGAACAGCTCTAGTGCCAAGATGAGAATGATGAAAAATGGATTTTGAGCCATCTTTCTTTCCTTCTTTATCTAAATTTGAAACCAATGATGATAAAAATAAATAGCAAAATGATTAAGGGCCATGAACCAAATAATATCCATGGCGTTGAACCTTGCATTGCTATAACTTCGCCATTTAAGATTTTTGTTTGAAACGGAACAGCAACATGACTCAAACAACCTTGTGGTGTAATAATCGCTGTAATGCCCGTATTACCAACAAATAACATAAAACGCCCCGCCTCAAGACTACGCATTTGTCCAATCTGAAGATGCTGCATGCCTGCAATAGATTTTCCAAACCACGCATCATCTGTAATCGTTAATAGTATTTTTGCTTTTGGTAACGCTTTCCGTACAAATCTTTCAAAAGCGACTTCATAACAAATAAATGGCGCAATCGAAATATTGTTAACAGTTAACCAGAGTGAAGTTTTTGGATTCGTAATGATTTCTGACATTGGAAAATTAAATAATCGGAATAAAGTGCTAAACAATTTTTCGAGCGGCACATACTCACCAAAAGGAACTAAATGTTGTTTATCATATTGCCCCTTCGATTCGCCGATCGCAATCGCTGCATTGTAGTAGCCGTTTTCATTGGCTTGAATTGGAACGCCCAAAATAATACTGCTATTATTTTGTCTAGCCAACTTATTAAGACTATTAATATAGGGTTTTGACTCTGGCAAAGGTAATGCTACGGCCGCTTCAGGCCAAACAATTAAATCACTCTTCCATTGCGTTTTCGTTAATCGAAGATAACGGTTCATGCTCATTTGCACGACTTCAGGCTGCCATTTCGTTTCTTGCGGAATATTACCTTGAATTAAACTGACTTTTAACGTTTTACCTGTTGGTGTTGTCCAATGAATTTGTGCAAGCCCAAAACCCGTAAACCAAATTACAATAAGAGCGATTAAACAAAAAAACTTAACTCGCCATCGTCGCATCAATAATAGAAAGATGAGTGCGGCCGACAACACAATCAAAAATGTAACCCCGTAAATCCCCACAACGGGCGCAAAACCTTTTAACCAAGAGTTCGTTTGACTATAACCAAGCAACAACCAAGGAAATCCCGTGAAAATCCAACTACGAACCCACTCAAAAAGCGTCCAGCTCGCAGGAAAAACAATCAACCATTTGTAGTGAGTATCACGAGGAAAAATACGTGTAAACAGATAGGCATTGATCGCCGGAAATAATGATAACGTCACAACAAATAAGCTGGTAAGCAACAAGGACAACGGAATACCTGCAGGACCAAAACGATGAATGCTAATAAAAAGCCAAGACACGCCAAAACCAAAAAAACCAAGCCCAAAAAAGAAACCTTGAAAAAACGATTGCCAGCGTGATGATTTACGCAAACAAAACATGAGCGGCACCAATGCAACCGGCGCAAGCCACGGCAAATAAAATGGCGCAAACGCAAAAACGCCAAGCGCCCCAGCAAAAAGACAGACAATTAACTTGACGATTGTGTGTGGTTTCATGGCAAACATTATTGCTGCGCATATCAACAGTGTCAAGGGTCACCACTTTTTTTTACACGGAGACTTACAAACATCAAGAAAATGACAGACAATTCACCCACAAAAACCCCAGGTAATTCAATAATAATTATTCAAAAAGGTGATCAAATGTTTAAGTTCTTTGGAAAAAATTCTCCTCGCAAAAGATTTACAGACTTTAGCCGGCAAGATGCAAAGCCTCTATTTATCCACCCTATCACTAAAATTTTTTTTGCAGCAACTTTTGAAATTATCGCATCACAACCCATCACCAATGCGAATTTCGGACAAATGGTGTTGGACACAAAAACAGGGAAAGAACAGCCGAGCTCATTGTCTTATTCAATGAAAACAATATATAAAAACAAGGGTTTTCGTGGATATTATGCCGGCATTCCTGCCACGCTTTTGTCTAAAGGCGCCGGCAAATTTATGAAGCTCACTTTCTTCGACGAAGCTTATAAGAAGTTAAACGCTGACAATCAACATCTTTTTTAGCTATTTTTCCTGCTTCAGTCATAGGTGCTATTATTGAAGCGCCTGTAAGGACTCCATCCCGACGAAAACCTGGACTGATAAACATTATGCGAACTCAAACACACCTTTTTATATCCCGCCTTTACTTGGTGCGATTGCAGGAAGCATTGCAGCAATCATTTCACATCCAGCTGATGTTATTCGCTCTAGACAACAACTCAATGATGAAAAACGAATTCTGCCAATCTTTAAACAATTATGGAACGAAGGGGGCATAGGTTCCTTATATCACGGTTTTTTTGCACGAAAAAAACCCCCATATAATCAATCAGAAACTGTAGGGGAGCCACCAACAGCACCAAAACCAAAATAACAGAGGATTCAGACTTGCATTTAACATCGCATTCACACATAATTTACTGATGAATAACGTACTTAACCCGCCCATCGGAATATTCGGTGGCACATTTGACCCGATTCACACCGGGCATCTAAAAATTGCCGAAGAAGCGCTGAATGTTTGCAAGCTGAAAGAAGTAAGATTTATTCCAAGCTATATTCCTGTACATCGCGCCAGCCCAAACGCCTCTCCCGAAGATAGATGTAACATGCTAAACCTTGCGCTACAAGACCAACCGCGATTTATCATTGACAATTGTGAATATGAACGAAACAGACAATCCTATACGATTGATACTTTATATCATTTACAAGAAAAATTTTCGAAAGCGCCACTTTGTTTGATTCTCGGTCAAGATGCCTTTTTATATTTACATCATTGGCGAAATTGGCGACAGATTATTGAAATTGCCAATTTGATTATAGTCAATCGACAAACTTACACCGGGGTGATACCTGATGAATTGACTGCGCTACTTGAAGCACACAAAACAAATGACATTGAGGATTTACATGCTCATTTGTCCGGGAAAATTTATCAATTACAAATTGATCCTGTTGCAACTTCTGCCTCACATATTCGATATCAATTACAACAAGGCAAACCGCCTAATCACGATTTGCCTGAAAATGTATACCAATATATCCTCAAAAAAGAGCTATACCAAGAACCAACTTAAAATCCTAGCCCGGATGTTGCATCTCGATTCGTCGCGAGAGCGAAGAGGTGTCAGACTGAGCCTAACTGTGCTAGAATCGCGACACTTTAAAAACACGACTGAGGAATTATGAAACCAGAAGAATTGAAAGCTTTAGCTGTCGATGCATTAGAAGGGTTAAAAGCTATCGATATTACCGTAATTGATGTTCATGAAATAACAAGTATCACCGATTACATGATCATCTGTAGTGGGAGTTCATCTCAACACATTCACTCGATTGCTGACAATGTTGCAATGCAAGCAAAAAAGCAAGGACAACAACCACTTGGCATTGAAGGCAAAAATAGCAATGATTGGGTGCTTGTTGATCTTGGCGATGTCGTCGTTCATGTCATGCTGCCTGAAACACGAGAGTTTTATGATTTAGAAAAATTGTGGGACCAAGCTTGAATCATGCAAATCAACCTCATTGCGATTGGAACAAAAATGCCTGCTTGGGTTCAAGCTGGCTTTGAAGAATATCAAAAGCGACTTCCACGTGAATATCAACTGAATCTTATTGAAATTGCAGCAAGTCAACGCACAAAAAATAGCAATATAAAAAATATTATCGATGATGAAAGTAAACAATTGTTATCAAAAGTGCCAAAAAATAACAAAATCATTGCGCTCGAAGTCACCGGCAAACAATGGAACACAACTGAGCTCGCCCAACATTTACAAACTTGGCACGATGAGAGCACCGATATCAGCCTATTAATTGGCGGCCCAGATGGCCTATCGGATGTGTGCTTGCAAGCGGCTGATTTGAAATGGTCTTTATCTCATTTAACCTTCCCGCATCCTCTTGTACGCATTATCGTTGTTGAACAAATGTACCGCGCCTGGAGCATCATCGCAAATCATCCGTATCACCGAAAATAAATTTGTCTTTACGTCCTACTTTGATTATTATTTCTCTCTGTAGGGGCCGCATGATATGCGGCCCCTACAAAATCAGTGAAACCCTTATGATACTAGTATAAAAATAGTACTTCTACTGTACCACAAAGACTGTTTTTTCGAGAGCATACCATGCAAGAACAAACGACATTTACAAGCCGCTCCAAAGAAGCCCGCCTATTTCGCAGAAGATTACTGATTGCCATCATTATTATTGGCCTGTGTAGTTTCTTGCTCGTGGGACGACTTTTTTATTTACAAGTCCTTCAATACAAACATTACACCACCTTATCCACAAACAATGAAATTGACATTCACCCTTTACCGCCTCGACGCGGATTGATTTTTGATCGCGCCGGATTATTGCTGGCAAAAAATATTCCTGTGTTTGACCTAGACGTCAGGCCAAGCAAAGTTCAAAATATTAATCAAACGATTAATGCTGTTAATAAAATTATTCCGCTAACAAACACTGACATTGAACTGTTTAAAAAACAATTGGGACAACATCGTCGCTTTGATCAAGTCCCATTAAAGCTAAAATTAACACCAAAGGAAGTCGCTATTTTTGCGGTTAACCGTTATCAATTTCCTGGCGTCACAGTCAAAGCAGAATTAATTCGCGAATATCCACTGTATAATGCTTATGCGCATGTGCTTGGCTATGTCGGTCGCATCAACGAACAAGATTTAACAGAAGTCAATCCAACGAATTATGCCGGCACGAATTTTATTGGCAAAGTCGGCATTGAAAAATATTATGAATCCGTCTTACACGGCACGGTTGGTTACGAAAGAGCAGAAACAAATGCAGCAGGACAGATACTTCGTCAAATTAATACAACACCGCCCACTCAAGGAACAGATCTTTATTTAACAATCGATACGCCGCTGCAAATTGCTGCTGAACAAGCATTAAAAAACGATCGTGGCGCCGTCGTCGCAATTCAACCTTCAACAGGACAAATTTTAGCGCTAGTGAGCCAGCCAGGCTACAATCCAAATCTGTTTGTGAATGGCATCAGCTCGAAAGATTTTAAAACATTACAAAATGATCCGAACTTCCCCATGTATAATCGTGCATTAAGAGGATTATTTGCACCAGGCTCTGTTGTCAAACCACTTGTTGCACTTGCCGGACTTGATAGCCACGTCACAACGCCTTCGTTCCAATTATATGACCCCGGCTGGTATAAAGTCCCTGGAACAGAACATATCTTTCATGACTGGAAATTAACCGGCCACGGCTGGGTCAATTTAACAAAAGCAATCACCATCTCTTGCGATACTTATTTTTTTGATCTTTCGCACAAACTCGGCATCCAACGACTCGATAATATTTTTCAGCAATTTGGATTTGGAAAATTAACCGGCATTGATATGGACGAAGAACTGCCAGGCAATGTGCCAACACCGGCTTGGAAGCTACGAAACAAGGGTTCTGCTTGGTATTCGGGTGACACTGTTCAAGTTGGCATTGGCCAAGGTTTTTTACAAATTACACCACTGCAATTAGCTGCAGCGACGGCAACAATCGCTAATCGCGGAAAACGTTATTTACCGCATTTACTGTATGAAGAAAAATTACCTGATGGTGAGCTTTTAAAACAACCACCAACTGAAGAAGACCCTGTTATTTTGCAAGACCCAAAAGATTGGAATATTGTAATTAATGCGATGACACAAGTGATTCCAGAGGGCACCGGCTTTCGTTTTGGCCGCACACCATACACTGTTGCCGCAAAAACAGGAACCGCGCAATTATTCAGTGTAAAACATGATGACAACAATCCCGCCAAAGTCATTCCTGTTCGCCTGAGAAACAACTCTACTTTTATTGCATTTGCACCAGCAAATAATCCAAAAATTGCCATTGCCGTTGTCGATCAGAATAATGTAACTGCGCCGATTATTGCGAGAAAAGTATTAGACGAATATTTGCTTAAAGAAAATCATCTAAAGGATAAATCAAGTGGTTAAACAATTCTTTCAACGTCAAGAAAGCGGCACACAATACCGAACTTTCTTGCAAGTCATACATCTTGATATTCCTTTATTAATAGGCATTATTACATTAGTGACGTTTGGTTTTTTTATTTTATATAGCGCCTCCAACCAACAAATGAGCATGGTCATACAAGAAATCATGCACATTGGCCTGGCAGCAATCGTCATGTTTGTGCTGGCACAAATTCCGCCTCGCGCTTATCAACGTTGGTCGCCATTTATTTTTTCACTGGGCGTTTTTTTACTGCTCGTTGTTTTAATCGTCGGCCGAATTGATAAAGGCGCACAACGCTGGATTAATCTAGGCTTCCTGCGTTTTCAACCATCTGAATTAATGAAGATTGCCATTCCAATGATGTTGGCTTGGTATTTTTCACAACGGCCTTTGCCTCCCAAATTAAAACAAATCGGGTTTGCAAGTTTGCTTATTATCATCCCGGCATTATTAGCCGCAAAAGAACCTGATCTCGGCACGGCAATCGTTTTAATCCTAAGTGGATTTTGCGTGTTTTTGTTCGCAGGCATCGGCTGGAAACTCATCACCACTCTTTTTGCTTTCATTCTCGCTTCTGCACCAATTATCTGGCACTTCTTACATAGCTATCAACGAGATCGCATTCTCACTTTCTTTAATCCAGAGCGCGATCCACTTGGCAAGGGCTATCACATTATTCAATCAAAAATTGCCATCGGCTCTGGTGGAATTTTTGGAAAAGGCTGGCTCATGGGAACTCAATCGCATTTACATTTTCTGCCCGAGCACGCAACCGATTTTATTTTTGCTGTTAGCGGAGAAGAATTTGGTTTCTTCGGCAGTATTTTCTTAATCCTCATTTATATTTTTATTACGGCTTGCTGCATGCGAATTGCATACCAAGCGCAAGATACTTACACACGACTTTTAGCAGGCAGTCTTGGGCTCATGTTCTTTATCTCTGTCTTTGTAAACATCGGCATGGTCACCGGCATCTTACCTGTCGTAGGATTGCCATTGCCGCTAATCAGTTATGGCGGCTCATCAATGATTACGCTCATGGCAAGCTTTGGCATTCTGATGTCAATTCAAACTCATCGCAAATTATGGTCACAATGAGTATTGCTCAAAAGGTGTCAGGCATCATAATTCCAATGTTTCTTAAATTTTAAGAACATATGATGCCATAAGAAACCTTCACTTAAGAAACATTGGAATTATGATGCCTGACACCTTTTTGCCTTTTAGTTCGTTCAAAAACCTGCTATAAAAAGGGATGAAGGCTATAAAATGGATAATATTTCTTACGGTTGTCAGCTTGTTAACATGCTCACTGGGTATTTCTCAACCCTTTGACAGCATTCTCCCGCGCATAGAAGTCCAAGCGTTTATCAACAAAATGGTGCTCGAACATCAATTCAACAGCCTTGAACTCAATCAATTATTTGCAAAAGTCAGCCTCAAAAAAGCGGTTGTGAGAAAACTCAAACATCCTTACGAAGAACATACCTGGAATATTTATAAAGGTCATTTTATTTCCAATGGTCATATTGAGCAAGGCGTAAAATTCTGGCGAAAACATGAAAGCGTACTCAATGAAGCCTATCGTAAATATGGTGTACCGCCTGAAATTATCGTGGCAATCACTGGCATTGAAACTAAATACGGCCGTCAACTCGGCAATTATCGTGTCATAGATGCCCTAAGCACACTTGCATTTCAAAACACACTTCGATCTGATTTTTTCCAAATGGAACTTTCCCAATTCTTAATCTATTGCCGACAAAATGACATTGATCCGCTCAGCATTTATGGCTCATATGCGGGTGCATTTGGGATACCACAATTTATGCCAAGCAGCGTCATGACATTTGCAGTGAGTTCATCACGAAGCGGCAAAATAGATCTCATGCATAATACGAATGATGCAATTTTAAGTATTGCAAACTTCTTACATATACATGGCTGGAAACGCGGTTATCCAATTGTTATGCGAGCTGTTGTTAAATCTTCAACAAAAGTGCGCAAATTACAGCATAGTTTTCAGCAACCAAATCTTGTGGTTGGAAAATTAAGTCGATACGGCCTCGTGCCAGCATATCACATTAGCCCAAAAACGTTATTTGGTGTTTTCATCTTACATCTTAAACATCATCAACAAAAATATTGGCTCGGCTTTGGAAATTATTATGTCATCAGAACCTATAATCAAAGTTTTCAATACGCGATGGCGGTGTACACACTCAGTCGCGATATTGTGAATGCTCGATCAAAATAATGAAAAGATTGCATCGCAAGCTTGTCACACCTATAATCTATACCCATTCTCATTGAAGATGCGAGTTTCCTATTTAGCTCCGAAGGAGCGACATAGGCTAACCCAGGCTGTAAGGCCTGGGTTAGATTTGTAAATGCAAGGAGAGGTCTGAAGGACCGGCATAAATGATTGGTTTATTTTTTTATGTCGCTCTTGCAGAGCTCATGACTGGCGTGTGACATTTTTCCCGGCCCTTGCGGACCGGGCTGTACAAATGCCGCCCCTTCGGGGCTCATTTTTTCCAAACTTGCGCAGCCAGAAACTCGCATCTTCATTAGCGATGGGCATATACTATTTCTCAATCTAGGAACTTTTCAATGAAATACTGTCGATATATTTTAACGCTAGCAATATTTACATTAATACTAGCAGGCTGTTCTGTTTCAACCTTGATGAAATCAAAAGACGGCCCGCCATCTCAAACGCTTGATGCAACAACTGTTCCTAATGCCATGCCAAAAGTTTTACCAAAAAGCAAATATGGCAATCCTTCCTATTACTGCGTTGACGGCAATTGCTATCATGTCTTAAAAAGCAGCAAAGGTTATAATGAGACTGGAATTGCATCTTGGTATGGTACTAAATTTAATCATCAGCTCACATCGAATCGTGAAACTTATGACATGTTTAAAATGACCGCAGCAAGCACCGAGCTTCCACTGCCAACGTTTGTAAAAGTGACCAACTTGGAAAATGGCAAACAAGTCATCGTCAAAGTGAATGATCGGGGTCCATTCAGAGAAAAACGCATTCTCGATTTATCTTATGTTGCCGCAAAAAAACTTGATATGCTGGCAAAGGGCACAGCTCTTGTCAGAGTTCAGGCCATTGATCCAAGAAAACATGATATAACCAAAACCACCACCGTTAAACCAATGAAACACCCGGCAATTTATTTGCAAGTGGGTGCTTACGCAAACCATGGCAACGCAACTCGAATGCAACAACATGCTGGCAAAATTACAAACCTCCCTTGTAAAATTTATAAGGGGACACTCAATGGCAAAACAATTTATCGCGTTAAAGTCGGCCCAATATACAGCGTCGCCACTGCTGATAAAGTCACCAAAGAACTCGGCGCGATTGGCTTGAAGAAAACAAGGCCTGTTGTGCAGCAAGGTTAGGAATTCTTGTTAGGCAATGCGACTATGTATGCTATTGGCTCAGATCTCTGCGTAGGGGGTGCATACCATGCGCCCCGGTGGACCGCAGGTCCACTGAAAGATGATCTGTAATAACCGAAAGCTCGTAATAATTTTCAGTTGAACTTCGTTCAACCGGAACGCATGATATGCGTTCCCTACAGGTTTACCCCACATCAAAACAACAAGTTAGAACCAAGTTTTTTAGAAAATATCCTCATTAAAAATATCAGGATTAATCTGCAGTTTCGATTTGACGTACGTCATAGTGTACGCTATACTCACATTGAACTTATAATTCTATGGTGAAACAATAATGACAACCTATAGCGCAACAACAGCAAGAAGCAAACTCTACAGCCTGATTGATGAGGTAGCTAGCTGCCATAAACCTTTACTAATTACTGGTAAGCGCTCTAACGCCGTATTAATCGCTGAAGAAGACTGGTCTGCAATCCAGGAAACCTTACATTTAAGCTCAATTCCCGGCATGACAAAATCGATAAAAAAAGGCTTAAAAACGCCTTTGAAGAACTGTAAAAAAGAGATAAATTGGTGAGCTGGAAAATTGTTTATACCCATCAAGCACAAAAAGATGCCAAAAAGTTAGCGGCTTCAGGACTCAAAAAAAAAGCGCTTACTTTACTAGATGTATTAACAGAAAATCCTTTTAAAAACCCACCCCCTTATGAAAAATTGGTCGGAGATTTAGACGGCGCCTACTCCCGAAGAATCAACATCCAACATAGGCTAATATATCAAATATACAAAAAATCCAAAACCATTAAAGTTATTCGAATGTGGTCGCATTATGAATAAGCTCCTGAATCCGCGCAAGCAATATTTTTCATATTTTTTATTGAAATAGTCCTATAAAGACTATATGATGAATAAATATGAAAAATCAAACACCACAACTTGGCAAACTAGGCACAGCTTTCTTTTCGTTGGCGCAAACTCGCCACCTAGAAATCGTTCGCATGGGCAATTTGCAGGCGCCATTAGGGCTATCAGCTGACCAAGAACAACAGCTGCTAAAACGATTAACTCGAAATGGCTTTATTGTCCGCTTATTGCCAGGCACATTTTTAGTACCCAACAAAATACCCGCAGGCGGCTTTTGGCAACCCAATAGTAATTATCTCATTTTAAAGCTGATGGAATTATATGAAGCTAAATATTATGTTGGCGGAATGTCGGCAATACAGTATTATGGCTTAACAACTCAAATCCCCAATGAAATCACGCTCTGCAATGATAAGATCAATGCCAAAAGAATCATCGGCTCACAGAAGTTTAATTTAATCAAAGTCCAAAGTGAAAAATTGACAGGCAGAATTTCTATCGATTTAAAAAATGATGAAGATAAAATTTATATAGCCTCATTAGCTCAAACATTATTAGATGCAGTGCAATACTGGAAACGGCTAGGCACTCTGCCAAATGCTTACGATTGGATAAAACAAAAAGCCAGCAACAATGAGCTTGTTAGCGAACTTGTTCACTTAACCAATCAATGCAGTAATATTATTACCATCCGCCGCATTGGTTATTGTTTAGAAACATTTGGCATATCGCCTTCAACACTTAAACCGCTACGAAAAAAACTAACAGCTTCTCAAGGTTGGGTTGTGTTTGATCCAAACCGGCCGAGCAAAGGTAAAACGAATAAACAATGGAGAATCATTGATAATGCTGAAGAACCACGAACAGTTAATTAATTTTTATAAAAACACCGATGAATTTACAGCGGCCATTGAATATACAGCTGGTCGCTTTGGTTTTAGAGATACACTTGTAGAAAAAGATTTTCTCTGCTCTATGGTGCTGATGTTTCTTTATCAAAACTACGATCTGCCACTCTGTTTTAAAGGCGGCACTTTGCTAGCAAAAGTGCACGCAGGCTTCTATCGATTAAGTGAAGACTTGGATTTTTCCATTGCAACCCCCATTAACGCAAAAAGGAAAGAGCGAAGCGCCCTAGCCTTGCCTTTTAAATCAATCATTAAAGATATTCCTAAGCACTTACCATTTGAACTAGCTAATCCATTAACGGGCTCGAATGAATCGAGACAGTACAATGCGGAACTTACTTATCAATCCAAGCTTTCAGACATGAAAGAAAGGATTTTGATTGAGATTGGCTTAAGAGAGCCGCATTTAATTCAACCCGCCAAACACAAAACAAAAACGCTTTTATCAAATCCGTTTTCAGGCGATACAATCGTCAGTCAATATGAAATCTATGGTTTAACGCAACAAGAAGCCTATGCAGAAAAAATTCGAGCCGCACTCACACGTCAGAAAATAGCGATAAGAGATTTTTATGATATTGCCTATGCGCTGAATAATAAATTGATAGATTTAGAGAATGAGAATTTTACTCAGCTTGTTAAACAAAAACTGTTAACGAATGGTGAAAAACCTATTGAGTTCGACACTAATAAAATAGCGTTTTTAACAAACAGAGTGGGCACAGAACTTCAGTCCACCTTAAGTCAGCGTAGTACTTTTAAATTTGATTTGATTAAAACCGTTAAAAAACTTGAGTATTTTTATCATCATCACATAGCATCAAGGATTGAATAATACCTTATGAACACTAAAAAATATTTTCCAGATTGTTTTGTTTATCAAAAGAATGATAGCAATCTTTACTATATAGCTCTGGTGGCCACAGATAAGCAAGGCGAACAACTTAAAGATGAAAACAATCGTCCTTATTTTTCGAAGAAAGCGGAATCAACCAATAAAAATGAGCTAGCAAATATAATATCAGACTACCAAAACTGTAAGCTTATCAAAAAATGTGAAAAATTATCAATTGAAAAGAGCTTGAGTACGTTTTATCCACATTGCTCAACATGCTCTTTATATTGGGAAAATAGGCCTATTAAAAATGGCTTTACGGGCTCAATTGACGGCCAGTTTTTACTGGGCTGTGATGATGACTGTAAATTCTATATTCCTAGATGGAAAGGTCTTTTTATTAAATACTCAAATAAAATTTGGAGAAAGTTAAAAATAGCGATAAGAAGTGTATTTCAATGGCTTAATAAGCAGCCGATTATAATTCAAATAATAATATATTTAATGTTTTTTATAACCGTTAATCCTCATATCTTCTACTTGGCGATTTCGGCTTTTGAACGATTAACGTAGTTATGGTCTAATGATTAGGGATTTAAACTCTGCTAGTATTTACTTCTTGCATATATAAAAAAACACCCTAAGGGGTGTTTTTTATATCTGGCGGAGAGAGAGGGATTCGAACCCTCGATACGCTATGAACGTATACACGAGTTCCAGTCGTGCTCCTTAAACCACTCGGACACCT
>SDBT01008008.1_pt1 | contig 17322 bp, 15 predicted proteins | sample 2277101 | NCBI WGS metagenome assembly SDBT01 (sample SAMN10404973, study PRJNA504765) | marine sediment metagenome | isolation source: marine sediment core GS10_PC15, 103 cmbsf | place: Arctic Ocean: Southern Knipovich Ridge | collected 2010
CCTAACAGAATCCTTCTCTTTCTTTGTTCGAGGTCTAAGCACCAAGCCCAAACAGGCTATCCAATACCTGGAATCCCGCTCGTTGGATTACCGGAAGCTGAGTGTGGGCTATGATTCCGGCTCCTTGCATAAGCGAAAGGGTATAACAGAAGATAGGAAGCGGGAATACCTGCAGGTGGGTCTGATCAAACCGGATAAGTTTGGAAGGGAAGGAAACTACTACACCCGTTTTAATGGCTGTATGGTAGGCATACGGTAAAGCAAGAGCACCATTACCTGGAGGGAGACCAAAGGGGGCTGTAAAGAGGATGTCACAGGAGCTTTGGCAGATAAACAAAGATGGTGGTTACCTGGGTAGATACTCCGGAGGCAGAGGATGTAAACAGCCTGTTGCAGCTGCATGATCCAATAATAGAAAACACCTCTCAAAGTGATTTATATCAATCTGTCTCAAATGGGGAGGATGGTCCAGATCAGGGATATAATTTTGGGGTTAATAAAGGAGGATTGAAAGATTTTACATATTATTACGATGACTGGCACATAAGAGACACTGTTATTGAAGTTGTTGCTATCTGTGAATGAGCCCCGTAAATCCTTAGGTAAAAACGGAAATTGGTGTTGCAATATTGCAACAAGATAGTTGTGGTCCACTATCTATGTCTGTCTATAAACTCCGGTGTTTGATTCAGAAAGTTCGAGTTCAAGGCTTGCGAAACACTAAAATTGGGAGTTTACTTTTGTAAATGACAAATTTTCGGGTGAGCGTAACGCAGAAATCGGACTTTATGGACAACCACTAACTAATAATATTCAATATGTTCGAAAGGAATTTGAATGGTTTGCTCATAATGTACACCTAATTCTTCGATGGATTCATCGCCTTCTTCGAAATACCATTTTATCTCAACATCCTTGCCCGAATCGTGATTGATCTTCATAATCCGCAACACCTCCAGCATATACTTAGATGACCCGCTGTTGATGTACTCCAGCTTAATGGTCATAACCGTTTTTTCCATTGGGGTAAGAAAGTATTCATTGATCCAGTCAATCAACCGTTCAAAGAATTCTCCCGGATCCTCAGGGATCGATCTTCCCTCCATGGAGAATTCGCCGGTTTCGGCAATAAACTCCACTTCAGGTGAGTTGAATGTCTTTTTCAAATAAAGATCTTCCATATGCAATAAATCTAATTTACTCGTGTCTTAATGCAAGAATTGGATCCAAACGAGATGCCTTTACAGCAGGGAAATATCCTGAAACAATCCCTACTCCAAAACACAATCCAATTCCAAGTAGTATCCATTTCCAGGGTACAATGAAACTGGAACTCATGGCTAAAGATACACCATTTCCTATAAGTATTCCTAACAATATGCCAACAACTGCTCCAAGCTGGCCAATCACTATGGCTTCATAAAGAAATTGGCGTTTAATCATCACTGATTTAGCACCAAGTGCTTTCCGTGTCCCTATTTCTTTGGTTCTCTCGGTAACTGAGACAAGCATAATATTCATTAGACCAATCACTGCTCCCATGAGTGTAATGAGTCCGATGATGGTGGCGGCCATGGTGACAAATTTCAGATTCTCAATAAGCATCTGGGCCAGCTGATCACTTTTGGTGATGTTAAAATCACTTTCATCCCTGGCCTCCAGACTACGCACCAACCTGAAGATTCCTTCTGCTTCAGATACAGAAATTTCAAGCATTTCAGTTGCAAAGGGCATCACATTGATTGAATAGCTCATCCTGGGCCTGGAAAAATACTGCCTCACGTTGGTATATGGGATAATGCAGGTACGGTCGGTACCCATCATTCCACCCGATTGTCCTCTTGATTTAAGTACTCCAATGACCCTGTAGCGTCCATTGCCTACAGAGATAAATCGGTTAAGGGGATCCTGATTTTTGACAAATGCCTGTCGGACCACATCTTTTCCAATGAGAACCAGGTTGGCATTGTTTTCAACTTCGCTTGCTGTAAAATTCCGGCCCCTCTCGATTTCATATCCGGCGGTATAGATATAGTCCTCATCCCCTCCTATTACAGATGTATTGGGATTGGATTGGTAAGATTTATACTTTATAATGGCAGTTCCCGAAGCCCTGGTCCATATGGATACCCTGGCAGGAAATTGGAATCTCTCCTTAAAATCCATTGCCTGTCTGTGGGATATAAAATCGTGGTTCTTTTTCCGATAGGATTGATTCCCTATCTGTACATGCATGCTCCTGGATTCTATGGTAAAAGTATTGGCTCCCATCAAACTGAATGATTGGGTCAGACTTCCCTTGATCGAATCTATTGCCGTAAGGATTCCCACCAGAGCCATGATCCCAAATGCAATGATGAAAATAGTCAGGATGGTCCTCAGCAGATTGGTCCTAATCGATTTTAAAGCGATTCGGACATTTTCTATAAACATGGCAAATTTCATACGTATACCTGAATTGAGCAATAAAAATATAAAAATCTGAACAATCTATTCGGTATTGTGTCAGGCATACAGATCATTTTCTCATATATTTGCAATTTATTTTAACAGATCCTCCATGACTTTCGATTTTAAGATGATTCAACAGACCTATCGGGCATTCCCCGCCAGGATCGACGCAGCAAGAAATTTACTACAGCGCCCGCTTACACTCACTGAGAAAATCCTATACGGACACCTCTTTAATGAGAATGAAATTCAACCATTTCAACGAGGTGTAGATTATGTAGATTTCAAGCCCGACAGAGTAGCCATGCAGGATGCCACTGCCCAGATGGCACTTTTGCAATTTATGCAAGCTGGCAAATCTAAGGCCGCAGTTCCCTCCACGGTTCATTGTGACCATTTGATCCAGGCAAAAGCAGGCGCCCTTGAAGACCTGAAGACTGCCCTTAACACAAATAAAGAAGTGTATGATTTCCTGGGCAGCGTCTCTAATAAATATGGCATTGGATTTTGGAAGCCCGGGGCTGGTATTATCCATCAGGTGATCCTTGAAAACTATGCGTTTCCCGGTGGAATGATGGTCGGAACCGATTCGCATACAGTGAATGCAGGCGGACTGGGTATGATCGCCATTGGCGTAGGAGGTGCCGACGCTGTGGATGTAATGGCAGGAATGACCTGGGAATTAAAATTTCCTAAACTGGTGGGTGTGAAGCTCACTGGAAAATTGAATGGATGGACCTCCGCCAAGGATGTAATCCTGAAGGTGGCTGGTATCCTGACTGTCAAAGGAGGTACGGGCAAGATCTTGGAGTACTTTGGTGAAGGAGCCGAATCCATTTCATGTACTGGCAAAGGAACCATTTGCAACATGGGGGCTGAAATCGGTGCCACCACATCACTGTTCGGGTATGATAAAAAAATGCGAGACTACCTTGTTGGAACAAACAGGGCTGATGTGGCTGGCGAAGCGGATAAGGTTGCAGTCCATCTCACCGGCGATCCGGAAGTTTATGCAGATCCAGCGGCATACTTTGATGAAGTTATCGAAATTGATCTCTCCACGCTTGAACCACATATAAATGGACCTTTTAGTCCTGACACTGCATGGCCCATATCTGAATTTGCAAAGGCAGTGAAAGAGAACGATTACCCACCCAAACTTGAAGTTGGACTCATTGGTTCATGCACTAACTCATCCTATGAGGACATCACCAGGGCAGCCTCTGTGGCAAGTCAGGCTAAGGAAAAGCAATTAAAAGTATCTGCTGAATTTACCATTACTCCCGGATCAGAACTGGTGAGATACACCATCGAAAGGGACGGTCTCATCAATACCTTTGAAGAGATTGGTGGAGTAGTATTAGCCAATGCTTGCGGGCCATGCATCGGACAATGGGCCAGACATAATGCCGACAAACAAGAGAAGAACTCCATCATTACTTCCTTTAACAGGAACTTTGCCAAACGAAATGATGGCAATCCAAATACCTATGCGTTTGTAGCTTCACCGGAAATCGTCACCGCCATGGCAATTGCCGGAGAGTTGAGCTTCAATCCACTTACAGATACGCTCACCAATGATTTGGGAAAACAGGTGAAACTGGATGAACCAAAGGGATTAGAATTACCCAGCAAAGGTTTTGCAGTAGAAGATAATGGCTACCAGGCGCCATCGGAAGATGGCAGCGGAATTGATGTAGCGGTGAACCCGGACTCTGAACGTTTGCAATTGCTGTCGCCCTTTGCTCCCTGGAATGGAGAAGACCTGTCCGGACTAAAACTTCTGATCAAGGCCAAGGGGAAATGTACTACCGACCATATATCCATGGCCGGACCGTGGTTGAAGTACCGCGGACACCTGGACAATATTTCAAACAACATGCTGATTGGCGCGGTAAACGCAGCCAACAACCTGACCAATTCGGTGCTAAACCAGTTGTCGGGCGAATACGAACCTGTACCTGACACAGCCAGGGCCTATAAGGCCGAAGGGATCGGCTCCATTGTGGTGGGTGATGAAAACTACGGGGAAGGCTCCTCCAGGGAACACGCTGCCATGGAACCCAGGCACCTGGGTGTGAGGGTTGTGCTGGTAAAATCCTTTGCCAGAATTCACGAAACCAACCTTAAAAAACAAGGATTGCTGGGGCTCACATTTGATAACAAGGAGAGCTATGAGCTGATCCGGGAAACGGATGTGATTGATGTGATTGGACTAAAGCATTTGGAACCGGGAAAACCGGTTGAAATAAAACTTCATCATATTGATGGTACGGACGATTCATTCCGGGCCAATCATACACTTAATGAAAATCAGATCAAATGGTTTAAGGCCGGATCGGCGTTGAACCTTATCAAGCAGGAAAAACAATAGCAGGTTGCAGGCAACAGACCCATTCATCAGTACCTTTGCCAGACTGGGTGCTTTTCTCACTCAATTCATTGACGGTATCAGGAGTGATGCTTCGGAAATGGCACAACTCAATGAGACCCATTTTGAGGCATTCCAAACCATGGTTGAGGATGAGCATATCTATAATCCCTGGTTTACCCCTGAATCTATCATGCATGCCTTTCGCGGCATTGCTACGATGCTGGAGGATGTGGTGTTGAAGAAATGGCTGCTGCAATATGAGTTTGCTCCCAAATCACCCAACCAGGTGAAAACTGTGGGACTGGTGTTGGCCGGGAATATTCCCCTGGTGGGATTTCATGACATGATGAGTGTGCTGGCTTCCGGTCATGCATTGCTGGCAAAACCCTCATCAAAGGACGACCGGCTGATCAGAAAGGTGGTAAGTGTAATTGCAGATATTGATCCAATCCTTGGTTCACGCATAAGCCTCACCGGTGAAAGGTTAACGGGTATTGATGCCGTGATTACCACAGGAAGTAACAACAGTTCCCGGTATTTTGAATACTACTTCAGGGATATTCCAACCATCATCCGAAAGAACCGGAACGGTGTAGCAGTGCTTACCGGAGAAGAGTCGGAGGAGGATCTGGTTGGAATCGGGAAAGATATCTTTACCTATTTTGGCCTGGGTTGCAGGAATGTAACCAAACTCTATATTCCTGAATCCTACGACCTAACTGTGCTATTAGGAGTCCTGGACCGTTACCTTGAGCTGTACCAGCACAACAAATATGGGAACAATGTGGACTATTACCGTACCATTTATCTGATGAACCAGGCTAAGTTCCTGGACAATGGTGTACTCCTTCTGAAGGAAGATCAGGCCATTGCCAGTCCGGTTGGGGTTGTTTTTTATGAAAGATATTCGGAAATTAGTTGGGTGCAGGATCAGTTAATGGAACGGAAGGAGGAGATACAATGCTGTGTGTCTATCCATCCTGACATTGCCGAAGCTTTGCCTCCAGGAACTACCCAGGAGCCCATGCCCTGGAACTATGCTGATGGTGTAGATACCCTCCGATTTTTAATGGAACTAACATGATCTACCTTTTCCGTATTATCAGTAATGAAGACCAGGAGTTTTACCGCGATCTGGTCATTGAAGGTTCGGATACCTTTCTGGATTTTCATGATGCAATCCAGCAGGACCTGGGGTATGATCCTTCCCAACTTGCCTCGTTTTTCATCACCAATGAGCATTGGGAAAAACAACGGGAGATTACATTGATCGATATGATGCAGGACCCGGAACAAGTGGCAATCACCATGGACCAGGCTACTATTGATGGGTTTATCACTGAGGCTACCCAGCGAATGATCTATGTGTTTGATTTTTTTGCGGAACGGGCATTTTTCATTGAACTCCTCGAACAATCGGATCAAGCCTCTCCCAGGAATACCCCCTTCATTGGACATGCCCAAGGGAAAGCCCCTCTCCAGTTGTCCCCTGACAATCTGATGGATGATTCGGATTCGGATTCAGCTCCCGATGAATATGATCTGGAAGAGTGCATGAACGATCTGCGGATCGAAGACCTGGATCCGGATATGTTTGACTCCGGAATGCCTGAGGATTTCTAGCATGGAAAAGACACTTGTAGTATTGGCCGGTCCCACAGCTGTTGGTAAAACAACATGTGGGATTGAGATAGCCAACCATTTCGGGACAGAGATAATTTCGGCCGACTCCCGGCAGATCTATCGGGAGACCACCATTGGAACTGCTGTCCCATCTCGATCTGAGCTGGCCAGAGTGCCTCACCATTTCATACAAACCATCTCAATCACAGAATCTTATAATGCCAGCAAATATGAGTACCAGGTGCTTGACCTGCTTAATGTCCTGTTTAAGAAAGTTGACATGGTGCTTATGGTAGGTGGTTCCGGACTATATATTGACGCTGTTTGTCAGGGCATTGATGACCTTCCGCCGGTTGATCCTGAGCTGAGAAACAGCTTGCTTAACAGATTTGAAAAGGAGGGATTGCAACCTCTAACCGATGAGCTTTTGAAAAATGATCCTGTTTCTTACTACCGCCTGGACCTGAAAAATCACATGCGGGTATTAAAAGCATTGGAGGTTACCATTCAAACAGGTAAACCCTATTCCAGCTTTCTTTCCGCCACCCATAAGAATCGTCCATTCAAGATATTCAGGATCGCACTGGATATGGAGCGGGAAATGCTGTATGACCGGATCAATCAACGGGTGGAGATGATGATGAAATCCGGTTTACTTGGCGAGGTAGAGCAATTGCAGCACCTGCGTGGTTATACAGCCATGAAGACCGTAGGCTACAGGGAGCTATTCAGGTACCTGGATGGTGAGGTCCCATTGGAAGAGGCCGTGGACCTGATTAAACGGAATACCCGAAAATATGCGCGCAAACAACTCACCTGGTTCCGGAAAAAGAATCTTTACCTATGGCTCTCACCTGAGAACACCAAACAGATCATTCAACGGATTGAGGAAAATCTTTAATCGGGAATTCAGCGTTTTGCAGAACGTGAAGTGCTTACTGACTGAGAACGGCTGTGGCGTAGTTGTCCCAGCTCATTTCTGCTGATGTGGCATACACATTTTCAGTAGGAATGGGCGATTCAATGGATTGGATCATCACATCTGCCATGGACGAACAGTTATCTGCTTCCGCCAGGTAGCCATTGAATCCGTGTTTTATTGTCTCGGAAAAATGCCCAACATTGGTAGCCAGAATTGGCATCCCAAAGTTGTAGGCCATGGACTCCACGCCCGATGGGGTTGCTGCACTATAAAAAAGCGTGATGGAATCACTGGTCTGGAAATATTTGTGTACATCCTCGTTGGGAACAAACTCGGTGATGGCCACCACCCTACTTTGTAGATCGTACTTCTCAATGAGATCCAATGGCCTGTAATTCTGTTCATCGTCCTGCTTCTTAAGGAATAGTTTTTTGGCCACCCTAAATGTTGAATTTTTAAGCCGCGTGGAAAATTTCTTAGAGTCCAGTGTATTCCAGAAAAGCTCTCCCACTATAAGCAGTGAGACATCGTCACGTTGCTGACTAACCAGGTTGAAGGCTTCGATCACATTGTGCAATCCCTTGTATTTCCTGATGAATCCAAAGAAGAGAAACACATGCTTCTTCAATCCCAGTGAGGATTTGAATGCTTCCACATTAAAGGAATCATCCTTCAGGAACATATCATACACCGGGTGGAAGAGCTTCAATACCGGAATCCCCTCCTGAGCAGGGGGATCTCCCAAATGGCAGAGCCTGTAATCTTTTTCTGGAATGAGCTCCCGCAACTCATCAAAAGTCTTCATTGAGTGTGTGATATAGGCATCGCTAAAACGAATGCACCTGCGGGTCAGCATCCGGTCCAGGTTGCTGTTCTCTTTCTGAACCACAAAGTGCAGATCAAAAAAGACACGAATCCCCGTTTTTCGTAATTGTCTTGCCAAATATCGGAGAGGAACTCCCTGTATTGCAATGGCCCATTGGATAATTACCCGGTCGGGTTGCAGTTCTCGGATAAATCTAACTGTCTTGCGCCATGTAACCGGACGGTTGTAATTTAACAGGGTGTGAACTTTGATGTTTGTGCCGGCCAGCTGGTCGGTCTTGCTCTTGCGATCGATGAAATCCCTGGGGATGATGGCAGGATACTGTTGGATCCAGGAGACGATGTGTACTTCCACCTCTTCTTTCCGGTCCATGGCTTTGGCCAATGATGTATTGTAGTTGGCAATACCCCCTTTGAACTGTGGGCCCGGACCAAAAACAACGATTTTTTTCATTCCTGACAGGTGAGGTTATATCTGCTTGCGGGCTGCATCATACACCCTTTGCATTCCTTCCTCGATGGAGATCTTTGGCATCCACCCGAATTTCTCTTGTACCAGCGACATGTCGCAGTACCTGGAATGGACTCCCACTGGCTTATCAAGCAATGGTTTGATCTCGGGGGAATATCCGGCTATTGATGTCAGGATACCAATCAGGTCCAGGAAAGAAGTGAGTTTACCTGATCCAATGTTGTAAGCACTTCCATCGGAAACATGGTCCATAAGAATAAAGATCAGGTCCATTACATCGTCGATATGGACAAAGTCCCTTCCCTGCTTGCCTGAACCCCAAACTTCGAAAGGATTTTCTTTACGGGCTGCCCTGGCGGCGATGGCTGGAACAGGATATGTAAGGTCCTGGTCTTCGCCATATCCCGAGAATGGACGGATACAAGCCACTGAAATACCGTAATGTTTTGCGGCTATCTGTGCTAAAAACTCACCGGTTAGTTTTGACCACCCATAAGTCATATCAGGAACACCCAGGTTCTTTTTAAAATCGATATCTGATTCGCTCAATGCAATGGCCCCTGTGGGTGATTGCAGGCTAATTGGATAAGCAGCACTGGAGCTGGGATACAACACCCGCTGTGGTTTATGTTGACACGCCCAATAGAAGAATTCGGCATCGATGGACAGATCCAGCGCCACTGCCATGGGATCGCCTTCAATCTTTAACCTGCCCCCCACAATAGCCGCAAAATGAAATACATCTGCAAACCGTTCAAAATCCAGGTCGTATGTCTCCTGGATGTGTCTGGGATTCATTCTTAGTCTGAAAAGCAAGTCCCGGAAATCACCCTTCCAGAAATAGATGCGTTCATCATCACCAATTACCTCAAGGTCCTTGATCATTTTCGACTGCGAATACTCCATCCAGGTAGATGGATGGGTACCAATGGACAGATCATCCACGATGAACAATTTATCCTGGGTGGTCCGGTACAACCTCTTCACCATGTTCCTTCCAACAAATCCGCAAGCACCGGATATCAAATGAATCTTCATTCCCTAAAATCTCAAATTAAATTAAATTTTCTCTTCTATTTCGTAATTATTGCGTTCCACCGCACTCCTGGAAATCAATTCACCCAGGAATCCACCAATAAACAACAACGTACCCATGATCATACTGGTAAGACCAATGTAAAAGAATGCACTATCGGCAATCAACCGTTGCGGGACGTGTTTGATGATTGCGATGAGCTTGTCTATCCCCAGGTAAACAGCCATACCCAAACCTACGAGAAACATAAATGAGCCAAGGAAACCAAAAAGGTGCATGGGTTTTTTGCCGAAACGGGTGAGAAAAGTGACTGTAAGCAGATCCAGAAATCCCTTCATAAACCTGTCCATTCCAAATTTGGTCACGCCATATTTGCGTTCCTGGTGCTGTACCACTTTCTCTCCTATGCTGGTGAAACCATTGCTTTTGGCCAACACAGGTATGTACCTGTGCATATCACCGTAAACTTCTATACTTTTGGCCACATTAAAACGGTAGGCTTTTAATCCACAATTGAAATCGTGCAACCGGATCCCGCTCACTTTACGTGCAGCCCAGTTAAATACCCTGGTGGGAACTCTCTTGGAAAAAAAAGGATCGTGTCGTTTCTTTTTCCAGCCACTCACTACATCATACCCCTCCTCCACCACCATCTTTCGCATTTCGGGAATCTCCTCGGGACTATCCTGAAGGTCAGCATCCATGGTGAATACCACTTCCCCCTCAGCCATTCCAAAGCCAGTATAAAGCGCTGCTGACTTCCCGTAATTCCTGCGAAACTTAACTCCCCTGATTTGTGGAAAAGTTCTTTTAAGAGACACGATTTGCTGCCACGACCCATCATTGCTTCCATCATCCACCAGGATCAGCTCGTAGGAGAGCTTGCCGGATGTGAGCACACGGTTGATCCAGTCACACAATTCGGGCAGTGACTCCTCCTCATTAAACAGGGGAACAACAATCGAAATATCCATCAGGTACTTTACGGTTAACCCGCGTTGCTTACAGGATTCTCTTCCTTTTTAACAAATGCTGCAATGATCAGACTAAGGATTGCATTGACAATCGGTCCGGCAACCAGAGCCATGATCGTCATCCTGTTCACAGACATTCTGTTTTCCATTTTCTCGAAGATATCATCATACATGCTTTCCGGAATCCTGGAATTGTTCATGATCTTTTCTTCGGCAGCAATCCTAATTTTTTCCACAAGATCCGGATCGATAACCGTATATAATACATAGGTGTACGCAGCACTGATAATGCTAGCAATAATACCGATCATCAGGCCCATCATAAAGATCTGCCCAAAGGAGGCAAAGCCTCCCAGATACTCATTCCTGTATGCGATCAGACAGTATACTAATACAGCGATGGAAACTACAATACTCACCCAGCTAACCCAGCTGGCAGTCATTACGTTCAAAAAATAGAAAACGAGACTGAGGAGTATGCCAACAACACCAAGAATAACTCCGTAAATAAGAGCAGGTTTCCAGAATGGAGCTTGAACTTTTTCTTCCATGATCTAAATATGTTTGGTTAGTGTACGTCAAAAAAAAGGGCAAGCTACTTATATCGCACCGCTACAACCGCTTACCCTTGCTACCTTCCGGTCCTGGGGGAATTCAGCAGGAGCTGGTCGTATAAGACTTGCCCTGAGTACAAATTTAGTAAGAAAAAGCGGTTCTGGCAATATTCATGTCATTGGACATATGCCAGAGTTTCGTTGCCTCTATCCATCGCTGGGGCGAAGGCTCCTGACCTGAGCTCCAGCTTGCCACATTTCCGACTCCCTGAGCTCCTTTAATTCGGCAGCCAGATCGGCTTTGTAATTGACGTGACCGGTCTTTTCCAGCACCACCCTGGTCTCTTCTCCGCTTCGTACCCTGGCGTATAACTCCTTAAATACCGGAGCAGTGGCATCTCTGAATTTGGGTTTCCAGTCCAGTGCTCCGCGCTGTGCTGTTGCACTGCAATTGGCGTACATCCAGTCCATTCCGTTCTCATCCACCAGGCGAATCAGACTCTGAGTAAGCTCTTCAACAGTTTCGTTGAATGCCTCAGACGGACTATGGCCGTTCTCACGCAACACGTCATATTGAGCCTCCATGATTCCGGCAAGGGCACCCATCAGTACACCACGTTCACCGGTAAGGTCACTGTAGACTTCACCCTCAAAGGTAGTGGGAAACAGATATCCTGAACCAATCCCGATACCAAGAGCAAGGGTCCGCTGTTCTGCATTGCCAGTAAAATCCCGGAAAATTGCATAGCTTGAATTGATCCCTGTGCCAGCGAGGAAATTCCGTCTTAGACTGGTTCCGGATCCTTTAGGTGCTACCAGTATTACATCCACATTTTCCGGAGGGATCACACCTGTCTGCTCTTTGTAAGTCACCGAAAATCCGTGGGAGAAATAGAGCGCATCGCCCTCCTTCAGGCATGGTTTCAGCTTTGGCCATACTGCAGCCTGTGCGGCATCTGAAATCAAGTACTGGATCACTGTAGCTTTTTCTGCTGCCTCTACAATAGGGAAAAGGGACTCACCAGGAACAAATCCATCTTTTATTGCCTTGTCCCAGTCCTCCTTAAACTCGGGGGCCTGGCCCACGATAACTGAAATTCCGTTATCTCTCAGGTTCAGTGCTTGTGCCGGTCCCTGAACTCCGTAGCCAATGATGGCTATTACTTCATCTTTTAGCACTTCCTGTGCTTTTGAAAGGGGAAATTCTTCCCTGGTTACAACGTTTTCTTCAACGCCGCCAAAATTCAATGTTGCCATTTTTATTCTTGATCTTTTTATCGGGTTAATACTTCTTAATAGGTTAATACTTCGTTAGCCGTATCTTTCTGATGTTGATCAATATCCTTCAGATAGGCTGAAATCTCCTTGATCTGTTTGGTCAGGGCAATACGGCCTGAGCGTGCAAACTGGAGAACACCATAGGATTCAAGCTCCCTGAAGAGGTTTTTGGTCTCCTCCTTATGGCCGGTCTTCTCCACAACAATATATTCCGGCTCAATGGTCAGGATTCTGGCATTGTGCCTTCGGATCAAATTTTCCACCTCGTCACTATTTGCAAAAGCCTCAGTAGGAACTTTATACAGGGCAATCTCCTGGTAAACGATTTCATCCACGGTATGGTAAAAGGCCTTCAGAATCCCGATCTGTTTTTCGATCTGCTTGGTAACCGATTTGGCCATGTCCTCCGATGTGTTGATCACAATGGTAAACCGGTAGATTCCCCTCACCTCCGATTCGGAGGTATTCAGGCTTTCAATATTAATCTTCCTTCTGGAAAAGATCACGGTGATTCGATGCAGGAGCCCAACTTTGTGCTCGCTGAAAACTGATATTGTATATTCCTTTTTCATGATAAATCCTATTAAAATTATTCTAATCGCATGTCTGAAACTGATGCACCCGGGGTGATCATTGGAAAAATATTACCCTCCTGCTGAACTTCAATCTCAAGTAGGCAGGGGCCCTCTTTGGCCAATAATTCATCCAGTGCCTGGTCAAGTTCCTCCCTCTTGGTGATCTTCCTTCCCGGAACCCCAAAACCATCCGCAATTTTAATAAAATCAGGATTGGTAAGCCCGGTGCTGGCATATCGCCTATTGTTAAACAGCTCCTGCCACTGTCTCACCATCCCCAGGTACTGGTTGTTCAAAAGGATCATCTTCACCGGAAGGTTGTATTGGGCGATGGTCCCCAGCTCCTGGATAGTCATCTGGAATCCTCCATCTCCTGAAATGGATACCACAGGACGGTTTGGACGGGTAAAAGCGACTCCCATGGCTGCAGGAACTCCAAATCCCATGGTTCCCAATCCTCCTGATGAGACCCATGAATTATGTTCCTTGTGCTTATAATACCTTGCAGTGGCCATCTGATGCTGACCCACATCGGTGATGATGATTGCCCTGCCGTCGGTTTTCTCCGACAATTGATGGATCACCTCCCCCATATGCATCTTTGGATCGTTGGGATAACAATCCTTGTCAATTACCTTCTTCCTCTCTGCCTCTTCCAGGTCACCGAAAGATGCGAGCCATTCAGAATGTTCAGCAGGTTTGATTCTAGGGATCAGTAATTTCAATGCTGCCTTTGCATCGGAATTAATAGCCACATCGGTCTTAATGATTTTATCAATCTCGGCGGGATCGATCTCAATATGGATCACCTTGGCCTGAGAAGCGTAACTGTTCACATTGCCCGTCACCCTGTCATCAAACCTCATCCCAATGGCGATCAGCACGTCGCACTTGTTGGTATTCACGTTGGGAGCATAGTTGCCATGCATCCCCAACATACCTATTGACAGGGCATGGTCCTCTGAAAACGCCGATAACCCGTTCAGGGTATGGCCCACTGGAATTCCTGCTTTTTCAACAAACTCTTTAAATTCGGCTTCTGCCCTGGAAATTGTTACACCCTGACCACACAATACAAAAGGTCGTTGGGCATTATTAATCAGGTCTGCTGCCATATCGATGGCTGCCGGATCTGGTTTTGGATTGGGGATATAGCTCCTTACCTGCTTTTGCTTTGTATAATTGAACTCTAACTCTTCCATCTGGGCATTCTTGGTGATATCAATTAACACAGGTCCGGGTCGGCCAGAGTTGGCATAAAAGAATGCTTTGGCCATCACCTCAAGTATCTCATCGGCACTGGTGATCTGATAATTCCACTTGGTAATAGGCATGGAAACGCTCACCATATCTGTCTCCTGGAATGCGTCTGATCCCAGCAAAGGTGCCCCTACCTGCCCTGTGATAACCACCAAAGGGGTCGAATCCAGCATAGCATCTGCCAGTCCGGTTACAAGATTTGTGGCTCCCGGACCAGAGGTGGTAAAACATACACCCGGCTTCCTGGAGATTCTTGCAAATCCCTGGGCCGCATGGACTGCACCCTGCTCATGACGGACCATCACATGTTGTAGCTCTTTTTCATAGTTCATCATTGCATCATATACCGGCATAATGGCTCCGCCGATATATCCAAATACGGTATCAACACCCTCTTCCAGTAACGCCAGAATGAGTGCCTCGGCCCCGGTCATCTTCTTCCCGGAAACCTTTTCCGTGGCTGCTTTCTTCTTTGTCTCTGTCTGCATTCTATTTAGGTATTTATGTTAAAAATCACATAGGTTAATTGTTATTCATTTACTTGCCTTATGGCTCCTTTGTCTGCTGACGACACCATACTTGCATACGCCTTCAGGGCTTTAGAAACCACCCTGTCCCTTTCTGGCTTCCAGCCGTTCTCTTGCTGATCCGTCAACTTCCTGCGCTCTTCCAGCTCTTTGTCCTCCAGGACCACATCGATACTCCTTGAAGGTATATCGATGCGTATTAAATCTCCGTCCCGGATCAATCCTATAGCACCTCCATCGGCTGCTTCAGGCGATATATGCCCTATTGACAGACCGGAAGTTCCACCCGAAAAACGGCCGTCAGTGATGAGTGCACATTGCTCTCCCAGGTGTCTTGCCTTGATATAGGAGGTGGGATAAAGCATCTCCTGCATTCCCGGACCACCGCGGGGACCTTCATAACGGATCACCACCACATCCCCTGCAACAACTTTTCCATCCAGAATAGCATCACACGCATCATCCTGGGAGTTATAAACTTTAGCAGGTCCTTCAAAGTTCATCACTGATTCAGATACACCGGCAGTCTTCACAATAGAACCTTGCCGTGCAATATTTCCAGTCAGTACGCCAAGTCCGCCATCCTCACTGTAAGCATTTTCAATATTTCTGATACAACCGGTGATCCGGTCAAGGTCAAATTCATCGTAACGTACATCCTGTGACCCCATTTTGAGATTGATACCCCCACCTGGTGCTGCAGAATAGATATCTTCGATCCGGTCACACCGATCGCTATTGACCAGGTCATAACATTCAAGGGCCTCCCCCAAACTTTTTCCATCTACCCGGGAAACCTCTCTTTTAATGAGTCCGCCCCGGTCAAGCTCGGCCAGGAGCCCCATAATTCCACCTGCCCGGTTTACATCCTCCACATGGTACTTTGAACTGGGTGCAACTTTGCATAATACCGGGGTTGTGCGTGACAGACGGTCAATGTCTTCCATGGTAAAATTCACACCGGCTTCGTAAGCTATGGCCAGTATGTGCAACACCGTATTGGTGGAACCACCCATCGCGATATCCAAAGTCATGGCATTTTCAAAGGCTTCGAAGGTGGCAATACTTCTGGGAAGTACCTTTTCATTTCCATCCTCGTAATAACTTCGGGTATTTTTAATGAGCTGATGTGCAGCTTTCTCAAACAGCCTTTTTCGTTCCACGTGAGTGGCTACCACCGTCCCATTCCCAGGCAGAGCCAGTCCTATGGCCTCGTTCAAACAGTTCATTGAGTTGGCTGTAAACATCCCTGAACAGGAACCACAGGTGGGACAAGCCAGCTTTTCGATACGTGCCAGGGTAGAATCACTTACTGCCGGATCGGCAGCCATCACCATGGGATCAATCAAGTCATATGCTTCATCTCCATCACGACCAGCTTCCATGGGTCCCCCCGATACAAAAATGACAGGGATATTCAGGCGCACAGCCGCCATCAGCATACCCGGAGTGATCTTGTCACAATTGGAAATACAAAACAGGGCATCCACTTTATGGGCATTGGCCATGTATTCAATACTATCGGCGATCAAATCTCTTGAAGGTAATGAATAGAGCATTCCATCGTGACCCATGGCAATCCCGTCATCAATGGCAATGGTGTTGAATTCGGCAGCAAAGTATCCGGCCTCCTCAATAATTTGTTTTACTTCCTGACCGATGTGATGAAGGTGGGCGTGGCCAGGAACAAACTGGGTGAAAGAGTTGGCAATTCCGAATACAGGTTTTCCAAAATGTGCTTCCTTCATCCCATTGGCTCGCCAGAGGCTTCTGGCCCCGGCCATTTTTCTGCCCATGGTGCTTGTGTGACTTCGGTACTGGTTCTTCATCCTTTCAAAATATTTCCTTAAATTGAAAAAGCCATCCTCGTCTGAGAATGGCTTTTATATTTTTTTATTCTTTATATACCACCCTCAGTCCGTTCCTGGAACAAGCACGACCAAGACTAAAAGTAGAATATTATGTACGATGTTATTCAACATGGTTATAAAACAGGCTCAAATATAGAGATTAATTCAACACACAAAAACAAATCACAGATAAAAAAACAATTTACACTTCATTTGGTTCATCTGGTGTTTCAGATTCCAGCTCTTCATCTATCTCTTCCCGGGGGAGCTCCAGAACATCTTTTGATTCCATGGAATCCAGTGTTTCGATTACCCGGAGCCTTCTTTCTATCTGATTAGTTCTGGTACTTCTCAATGTTTCCAACGATCCTGAGGCAGTGTCAAGCTGTTTTTGAACTTTGCTCAGCTGATCAGAGAACTTACTAAACTCCGTTTTTACAGCACCAAGGACACTCCATACTTCACTACTTCTTTTTTGCACTGCCAACGTTCTGAATCCCATTTGAAGGCTATTTAACAATGCTGACAGTGTAGTCGGACCGGTAATTGTGATCTTATACTTGCGTTGGAGGGTATCAAATAAACCAGGATGTCTTAACAC
>SDBT01008009.1_pt1 | contig 17322 bp, 16 predicted proteins | sample 2277101 | NCBI WGS metagenome assembly SDBT01 (sample SAMN10404973, study PRJNA504765) | marine sediment metagenome | isolation source: marine sediment core GS10_PC15, 103 cmbsf | place: Arctic Ocean: Southern Knipovich Ridge | collected 2010
GATTGGATTTTATGATATGGACAAAAATATTCTGATAGAAATCTCTGATGACGGTATCGGTATTGAGGAAAATAAATTATCCCGGCTTTTCGAACGTTTTTACCGTGTTGATAAAAGCCGTTCCAGAGAAAAAGGAGGTACTGGCCTCGGTCTGGCAATCGTTAAACATATCATTGAAGCCCACAATCAAACCATCAATGTGAGAAGTAAACCCAATATAGGATCAACTTTTGGCTTTACATTGACTAAAGCACGCGATTAACCAATTATTACATACTCTTTTAGTAATATTTGCAATTTTTTATAAATAAATTTATGTAATTTTATATGTAGGAATCGGTATATCCTATATCTACAACTAACTTTGTTACGAATTAATTTTTAAATAGTTAAATGGATCAGATTGCAAAATCTATTATTGAAGGAATTGGATTAGGATTAATAGTATGCTTTTCATTAGGCCCTGTTTTTTTCGCTTTAATACAAACAAGTATCAAAAACGGTTTTATTGCCGGAATGTTATTAGCCAGTGGAATTGTGCTCAGCGACTTTTTTTATATTCTTATTGCATATTTTGGGACATATCAATTCTTTAGCAACCCGAATAATCAAAAGGTTATTGCATTCATTGGTGGCTGTGTATTGATCGCGTTCGGTATTGTTTCTATAGCAAAAAACGTTAATTTTATTTCATCGGATGTCAAATTAATTAAACCAAGAGTTTACCCAACCATTATCTTAAAAGGTTTTTTTTTGAATTTCATTAACCCTATTCTGTTATTTTTTTGGGTTGCCGCTGTGGGTATAATGACTGCTAAATCACAATATAGCAAACACGAAGTATTTATATTCTTTATTGCTACATTAGGCACGATATTTGCAACGGATATACTTAAAGCTTTTATCGCAGGAAAAATCAGAAAAATCATGAATCAGCGTTTATTTAGCTTATTAAACAGAATAGTGGGTATTGCTCTTATTACTTTCGGTATAATGCTTATTCTGGAAATATTTTTTCCGTCATTAAAAGATATCCAATAAAAATAAAACAACTTCTTGTTTTCATTTTATGGAGTTTTTCCTTTCTACATGCTAAAGCTTCTTCCATAATTATTCCTATTGACAATATCCAAAAAAATCATCTCAAAGCCTACGGAATAACTTTTTGGGTACTGCAAAATGAAGTTGATGCAGACTGGCTGTTAAACTATCGTGGAGGCAGCTTTGCTTTTAAGCATTTTCAAACTTTTGAAAATGAGTGTATAATAAGAGGTATAAGCTATGAAATACTGGCCGACGTACAATACCAAGCCATTTTAACAGAGATGGCTAATCCCGAAGTGAATATGGACATTATGAAACTGGAAAAAGCCCCTAAGATTGCTGTTTATTCTCCTAAAAGCAAGCAACCCTGGGACGATGCCGTAACACTGGTTCTGACCTATGCTGAGATTCCTTACGATATAGTCTATGATGATGATGTATTAGCTGGGAAACTTCCCCTGTATAACTGGCTGCATCTGCACCACGAAGATTTTACCGGTCAGTATGGCAAGTTTTACGCTTCTTACAGAAACGCACCATGGTATATCAATGAAGTAAAAGAATCTGAAGCACTGGCTGCCAGGCATGGTTTCTCCAAAGTATCCCAGCTGAAATTAGCAGTCGTCAAAAAAATCAGAGATTATGTATTAGGGGGAGGATATATGTTTGCCATGTGCTCTGCACCGGATACCTATGACATAGCTCTTGCTGCTGAAGGTGTGGACATCTGCCATGCAGTGTTTGACGGAGACCACATGGATACAAAAGCTCAGCAGAAACTGGATTTTTCAAAAACTTTCGCATTTGAAAAGTTCACACTTAGTACTAATCCCTATGAGTATGAGTTCTCTGACATTGATGCTACAAATACCAGAAGATCCAAAGTCCATGAAGCCACAGATTATTTTACGTTATTTAGATTTTCTGCGAAATGGGATCCCGTACCTACCATGCTCACCCAATGCCATACAAGAACCATAAAAGGTTTTATGGGGCAAACCACTGCATTTATGAAAAAATTTCTTAAGTCTAAGGTACTCATTATGGGGGAAAATAAATCTGCAGCGGAAACAAGATATATTCACAGCGAATACGGCTATGGCTTTTTTACTTTTTATGGAGGACATGATCCCGAAGATTACCAACATTTTGTCGGTGATCCTCCAACTGATCTGAACTTACATCCCAATTCGCCGGGCTACAGGATTATCCTGAACAATGTACTGTTTCCAGCTGCCAAAAAGAAAAAAAGAAAAACATAAGCAATTAGCATAGGGTTTAAACCCTATGCTAATATCCCTATTTCTTAAGCCTGCTCAAGACTGTATAACCCACCAAATTCCACGCCCTCATCTATAGGATAATATGGTTCACAACTCCGAGTATGGGCTATTAGTACGGACATGAAAAAACATAGGATAAATATGCCTATAATCCTGTTATTGAAGAATTTTTAAGATTACATTCATATTGACTAAAATCTATAATTAATCAATAGATAAAAGTTCCACATCAAAAATCAGCGTGGCATGGGGACCAATCACATTACCTGCACCCCGTTCTCCATAAGCTAATGCTGGAGGGATAAACAATTTCCATTTAGCTCCTGTCTTCATCAATTGTAAAGCTTCCACCCAACCAGGTATCACGCCATTAACAGGGAAAGAAGCAGGCTGTCCTCTGTCTACAGAGCTGTCAAAGACCGTACCATCTATCAGCATACCATGGTAGTGAACCGTAACCTTATCTGTAACAGCAGGTGAAGGACCTGACCCTTCTTTCAATATCTTATATTGTAAACCACTTTCAGTTGTAACGACCCCTTCCCTTGTTTTGTTTTCAGCTAAAAATGTTTCTCCTAATTTTTGGTTTTCTTCCACTTTTCCAGACATATCTTGTTTTTGTTTATTCATCATCTCTTGCTGCCATGCCATCATCACCTTTTTCGCCTCTTCATCAGTAAGCTTAGGCTTCTCTCCGGTGATAACATCTTTAATACCCAGCACCAGTATATCAGGATCAACATCCTCCTGTTGGCTTTTCATATTGGTGCCTATGTTCATGCCAATACTGTAACTTACACTATCTTTTTTAGTTTGCAAAGTAATTTCCTCACCATTTTTAATTGAGCCACAACTCCAGATTATCAGGAAAAAGAAAACTACTGATACTATTATGCTCATTATTTTTAACATGCTATTATTAATTATTTTAGTAAAATTATATAAAGGGTATAAATATAGGAATAATATCTTAGATAAATATTTCATTACATTCAAGATTAATAACGTTTATATGCTACGTAGTATAAATATGTTATCTAAACAGGATTGTTTTTTTGAGGTTTTGCTATTCAGGATATCTTATCTCAATGTCAAGTAAATAATCATTGCTATCGTTAATAATAAAATTATTAAACACCCAAAGGTTCCTCTTTTTCTTTCCCTCCCTAATTCATCTAAATATTCTAAACAATTTGGTTCTGTTAAAAAATAACCCCTCCATGTATTATCAGCCCACACATTGTGAGGTTTAGAAAGACACCATTTTGTCTCACAACTTATGCACTCATATAATTCATACGAATCTTGTGAATGATTTACTCTTTTTTGCTTAAAAATAAACTTATCATCAGATTTCAATTTCTTATCAAGTACTTTATTAAAGCTTTCAAATTGAACTTGAGATTCAAATTTCTTTATTTCTTTATTGAAACAGGAATTACACATCTTCCAACTATCATCAGGTAATTCATCCAATGCATTATTCATTTCCTTGACTTTTCAACTGTTCAAAATATCTATTATCTTCCCTAAAGTTAAATGTTTTTTTTTATTTTATATAAATTCCGCCTAATAATTCATCTAATATTAGGTTAAACATTTAATCATAAAACCTCCAGGAAATACCACCTTTGAAAGACCTATCGGGCATCGGATAACGATAAACCGAGAAGTAACCGTTATCAATCAATCCCTGGTTCACATTTACCACTTTAAGAAATATTCTTGCTCTTTTTACTTTAAAATTTATAAAGAAATCAACAACAGGATAAGGACTTATAAGTTTCGTATCCTGTAAATAAAACTTTCCGGTGGCAGGCATATAGGCATCGGCATAATACGGAGTGTGATACCTCATATCTAACCCTATCTGTGTCCATAACACCTTTTTAAATATCTTGCTTTCAAAATAAAGGCTGTGCATGCTCCAGAACTCAGGAATCCGGATCACATCATCCTCAAAAATCTTCTGGTACACCAGGTGATTATCCAGGTGCCACTTTCCCAAAGTGAAGTTCTTTTTTAAAACTACCATACCTAAGGGTATCTGCCCGGCATACTGTTGAGGTATAGACAGGGTATCATAATATATATAATCATCCATCAAGGAGGCACTTACCGACAAGCTTAATTTCCATTTTAGGATGGCATAATTCAGCTTCAATACCGAAGTCGTGATATTAACAAAATTATTATCCCAGCGGAAGTGGTTGGAGAAATTGTATTTGTCTATCCAGGTTGGACCGGTATATTTATGAGCCAGATCCAGGCTTATCTGCTGCATCAAAAATAAATATCCTATATGGGTATTCAGATAATACGCCCCTTTATTATAATCCAGGAAACCATAACCGGTACTTAACCCATAAATGAACTGTGTGCTGTCCGTTTCCCGCCTGCCCCATGTTAGTTTTCCTGTCAAGGATTGGATATTTTTTTGTACATAAGTAATATAAGGCGATAAATAGGCGAGTTGGTACAAAATGTGATTCGCCCCCAGTTTAAAATAATGTTTCTTATCTATAAAGGTATTGTCTTTAAATCCTTTTAAAGCTAATGATTTAAAAGATATCTCATTTTCGAACTTATAATACTGTAAAGAATCTGAAGTGTTGAGGCTGTCAAGATAGATGTCATTATAAAATCCCAGCATAGGTATGGCATCCCGAAAGGTATAATGCCTGTCCTGAAAAATAAAGCTATGGCTTAAGCGGTAAGTGGCGTGAAATTTTTTTACAGTCGTGGTATCATCAATCTGCTTTTCTCTGACAAAACCCATATCCCAGGCCTGTATCAGGTTAATGCTATAATCCCTCCATTTATTTTCGGCAGAGTCGAGCCTTACGTTAATGATATCACGCTTTCCCATGCTGTCTGTTTCAAAGAAAGAGCCGTCCTGCACTCCTCCGTTCTCTGCCACAGATGCAATATTTAAGACAGCACTACCCAACAAGCTGTAACGGCCACTTCCGGAACGATACCAGCTGTAAAAGGCAATATCGGTATAATCGGTTCGCTGGCGCTGGTAGAATCCATCGGAACGTATTTTTTGAAAATCAAGCCCAAAGTTGAAGTTCCTTTTGATATTCTGCGTATGGGTAACCCTGAAAATCTGCTCGTTTTGTGCACCCATCAAATAATTCAATTCGGTAAAAGGAGCAGGGGTATGGTAATATTTCATCTTTTGAGGATCAAAAAGATAGGCATCAAACTGGTGCATGCCTATATCATAATCCAGACTCCCGTCTATGCCAATCGTCAAAGGCTTATATGCTGTCCCTAAATTACCCAGATGAATGGAAGCAGGCTCGTCCTTAAAAACCGGGTTATAAACATGGAAACGGTCTATGGAGGTATCTACAGTGTTATATTCAAAAAGGCATTCTGCTGTAAAGTATTTTATATCCCTTGCCGTGAAACGGGATGAAGTGGTATCCTTTTTTTGTGCAACTGCAAAAATAGAACTGCCTGAAAATAAAACTACCAACAGGCTCCTGGCAAACCTATTGAGCTTTGATAATTTTCCTGGTTTGGATATGCTTTCCTGCTTCATCCCGGATACTTAGGTGATATATTCCTGCCGGAATATTTTCAAAGGTAAGCTTTTTTGAAATTGTTTGCTCTTCCCGTTCGCATATCTTTTGCCCTAAAACATTAAAAACAAACAAGCCAAACTGTATATCTGATACTAATTATTGATAGTAATTTAAGCGCAGGCCCTTTTGTAGTCTCCCTTGCAAATGCCCGGCTGCAGACGGAGTAAGAGGGGGAATTAGTGATAAATTTTGCAAACCAGGTATTGCAAATACCAAGATAAATTTGGCACTCATTGCAAATGAGCACCAGTAGGGGATCTTCTTATCAGTTTTCCAATCTGAATCAAGCCAAGCATAATAGGTTATAAGTGGCAGAGTATCATTAATTGATTCATTATCTGGTAATTTTATATAAAATGCTCTGTTGCTCCAATTTTTTGGAACTTTGATTCTTGCAAGCCGAACTATATTATATGCTGTGCGTAAAGGAGAGAAAGGTGGATAGATATATACTCCAGCGTAGGTTTGTTCAAATAAGAAGGCATCAACTCTAACTTCTATTTTAGAATCAAGCTTAAATTTCATTGCGTACTTTTTATTTATAGTTGTAAATTATATTGTTTTAAGAATCACACCCCTATTATTGATTGCCAATACATCATCTCCAATCCTTGCTACTGCAATTCCATATCGAAAAGAATCAATGCGATCAAAGAGAAAAGGGATCATTACTTTATTAGCAGGCAAAATCCCACCCCATTTGCCATATTTGTTTTTGACCCGTCCGACTCCTACGGAAAATCCCTCTGCTTCATCTTCTTTGTAAAATCCTTTTGCTTCCTCCCACTCAAAGGGTAACAACTCATCCCCTTTTTTATCAATAAAACCCCACTGGTTATTGAGCTTTACTGCTACCAGATCATCACCCTCAAAATGTCCTGATACTTCTTCGTACTTAAAATCAATAATGGTATCATTTACTTTATCAATGTAACCCCAACGATTATTTTTCCTCATGGCAACCGTACCATTGGAACCAAAGATGTGCCCACTTTTTTCATACATCATCGGGATTATTACGTCTCCGTCTTCATTACAAAATCCATAGTTACCATCCTTCTCAACAGAAATTAATCCCTGATTATAGATTGGATAACTATCAAGCCACTCGGAAAGCAAAAGTTTATGGTTCGGTTTTATAAAATTCCATTTTAAATCCTTTTTTACAATGGTCATCCCGTCCCCGTAAGTTCCATCAACTTCATCAAAATTTTCATCTATTATGCGGTTACCTACACGGTTAATAAACATCCAACCTCCTTCATGGTAAACGGCTGCTCTACTATTTCGGAAAGGTTTTGCAGCTTCAAATTTTGAAGCTATAACTTCCTTGTCTTTATGATTTTTGTATCCATACTTCCCATATCTTTTAAAGGGTAGCAGAGCATATTTTTTACAATACTTTATCTGCTGTTGAAAGATAGGGTCAAAAGAGTATTGAACCAGTCTTTCCAAAGTTCTAAGCGCATCTTCAAAGTGAAAATTGTCAAGATTAAATTTCAATTCTCCTTGTTCAATAGCACCTCTAAACCTGATGGCCTTCAACATCCATTTATATATAGGACGAAACTCTGTTTCTGCTTCTTTCCAGCCCAACACCGATATAGCTTGTTGAAATTGCCATTGAGCTTCTGAATATTTGCCTTCCCTAAATGATTTGATACCGTTATCTCTGAAAAAATCGTAATCCTCTTTCATATTTGTTATTTAGTGGGATTTAATAATTCTTTCATAAAGTTTGCATCACCAATGATCCGTCCATTCCTGTTTATATAGAAATAATCGCTCTTTATTTTCACAATAGCCATCCCCATACTGAAATCATATCCATTATCGTATTTAAACTCAATACCATCACCAACTTGGCCATCAGGACTGATATAACCATACTTTCCATTGAGCTTTACGCATGCCCAATTCTCGGAGAAAGAACCTGGTTCTTCATAAATACAATCAATTATAACTTTTCCTTCGGTATTGATAAAGCCCCATTTGCCATTAATCTTTGCCGAAGCTAAACCTTCTACGAATCCACAGGTATCATCAAAATGAAAATCAATAATTACTTTACCAGAAGGGTCAATGTATCCCCATTTATTTTTCTTCTTTACAGCAGCCAACCCCTCAAAAAATAATCCTGTCTCTTCATAAATATAATCAATGACTATTTCTCCATGTCGGTTTATATATGCTGATTTTTTATCTTTTTTAATAGTGGTGAGATCATGCTCGAATCGTGGAGCGATGAAATCATAATCGAAAGGAATAATAGTGTGGCCTTCCCGATCAATTATGCCATACTTCCAGTCCTTTACTACAACAGCCCGATCTTGTCGAAAGAAAGCATCCAGATCAAACTGTGGCTCTATGACTGTTACACCGTCTCCACGCTTAAAGCCACACAGCCCATCTTTTTCAAAGGGAAGAATGGCCTTACGCTCACACACTTCAATCCTTTCTTTTATCTCAGGTTCTCCTTCTTCAAACAGAAGGTCTTTATAATCGCTCAACGCATCTTCGTAAAATCCCTGCCCAAATAACCAGTCTGCTCTTACCTTATAGTTCCTATATTTGTGGCTCATCTTTGCCCTCATAAAAAGCTCATCGTTCATCTCGCCTTCCAAAAAGTTTACGGCTGCGCTGAAACAGTTGGCAGAAAAACCGTAACGCTTTTGTTTGAAAGCACGGATGCCCTTATCAAAAACGGTTTGGTATAGATCAATGTCTTTACTCATTTTATGGTACATTATAAACTAAAAATGTACTTGTGGTTTGCCTACAAGTGTATAAAATACTTTGCTAAAAAATCACAAAGACCGTGCCAGACTATTGTAAATATATTGTTACTGTCAGGTTGTCAGGCTGAAAAGGCAAATTGATAGTGTTAAACTAATTTCTTCATATTATTTATAGCATGTGTTATGAGTAGGTCTTACTTTATCTTATGTGGTGTAATGTTCCAATTATTATTTGTGATTTTAGTCTTTGCTCGATTAAACATTTTTTCTGTTTGTACGAAGTAAAAACGTTTTCCCTCTTTTGTGCTTAAACTTTTTAAGGTTTTTCTCATTCGTGTATCAATTCCCCCCATAGGATTATTAGATGTTGTAACCTCTGCATTAATAATTACTTTCTTGTCTTGATAACCCGTTAAGTCTGCTTCATCAGGGTCGCTTGTTTGCTCAGGATGCCAACACCACCTATTTATTTCAATAAATTTCTTTTCTAAAATTTCAGCAGCAACAATAATTAATGATTTATGTTGGAGTTGATTTAAGTCCTCATAAATTTCTGAACGAAGTATAAAAAGCCTGTCAACCTGCTCATTAAGTTTTTTGGGAATACTCTCTGTCTGGGATTGAATAACAGTAAATATTTTTTTAATATCACATTTTAACTTCACCTTTTCTTCTTCTATAATCAATTCTTTTTTCTCTTTCATAATTATAAAATTTTATAGTTAACAATTAAATCAAATATACTAAAAAACCGCTATTTAAAAAAAATAATAGATCAAAGCCATGATACCCACCACAATGAGCCCGAAAACAAGATCGCGCAGCAGCCTTTTCTTTATGTTCCTGTCAGAGTACATGTTCACAGTGTCATACAAAATCCCGTCATTGCGATGAGCCGAAGGCGAAGAAGTGTTCCTCGCAATGACGTATAAAATTTTCCATCATCTAATCTATATCCACAGCCACCTGCACCACCTTGCTATCAAGCCCCAGTGGCTTATCCTGCTCCATGTAGCGAAACTTATAATGGCGTGTTTCCGCCTGCCCGGGTGTTTGGTTTTTACGGGTATCATCATAAGGGGAGCGGCCGTCCCTGCCTATTTCGGTAAAGCTGCTGCCGTCATAGCTGCCGTATATGATCACTCCCTGCATGCCCCGCTTCACCCAGTCTATCTCAACCTTATCTGGCAGCACCGTAACGCCTGTAATTTCCGGCTGCATGGTATTGGGGTCGGGCGCAGTGTGTTCCACTCGTATGCCCAAGGTTTCCCCATCCTGCTCGTCCCAGTTGTCTAATTTGGTTATGCGTTGCAGCTCCCGCAGTATTTCAAATTTGGCATCGCGCAGTTCCGCGTCTTTTGCCTCGGTGCTGCCCTGCGCCACCTGATTATCATCATAAGCTTTTTTTATCACCTGCGGTATAGCGTTGTTATGCGTGTTCAGCTTGTTTTTTACAGGCCCTAAGATGCCGTATTTAACGCCTATTGCGCCGAGAAAGTGCCCGGTAATATTATCATAATAAGTTCCTACGTCCTCGTCTCTGCGAGGGTAAAAGATTGCGATTCTTGTATTTTTTCCCATTTTTTTAATTTTTTAAAAGTTAATTAATTGATTTTCAGTGTTTTATGATAATATAATGAATTCAATGAAAGGCTCGTTGAATTCATCGGAAGGTTCTGTGAATTCATCGGAAGGCTCTGTGAATTCATCGGAAGACTCTGTGAATTCATCGGAAGACTCTGTGAATTCATCGGAAGGCTCCGTGAATTCATCGGAAGGTTTATTGAATTCACCGAAAGGTTTGATGAATTCATTGGAAAGTTCGTTGAATTTACATTACCGTTCTGCAAGATCGCAGAAGCATTCGTTACATAGACAGGATGATAGCTTTGATTATTTAAGCGGATGCTATTGCTCTCTCTCTCTCTCTCTCTCTCTCTCTCTCTCTCTACGGGGGTAAGGGTTTCAGGGCAAGTGGTATTTTTGAGATGGTTCATGGGATACAAATATACTGTTTTTTATAAAGATATGATTAATTCCTTAATTATCCTGGTCATTTTAGGTTCTGCTGTTTTGGCTATCGCCAGTATTTTTTCTATGGTAACTTCTTCCAGATATTCATGAAAACCTTCATCAGTAATCACTGAAACAGCAAAAACAGGTAAACTCATTTGACGGGCAACCAAAACCTCAGGTACAGTGGACATCCCTACTGCATCACCTCCAATGATTCTCAGGTATTTGTACTCAGCACTGGTTTCCAGGCTGGGACCGGGAACACTCACATATGTTCCTGTATGACAAATAATATTACACTCTTTAGCTATAACTTCTGCCTTTTTTATCAAACCCTTGTCATAGGGAGAGCTCATATCCGGGAAACGTGGCCCCAATTCATCATAATTTTTTCCGGTTAAAGGATTAGCTGAATGCAAATTAATGTGGTCGTCAATAATCATTAAATGCCCGGACAATATTTCAGGTTTCAGACTGCCGGCAGCATTGGAAATAAATAGCTTTTCAATAGTTAAAAATTTTAATACCCTGACAGGAAAAGTTACCTGCTGCATGGTATACCCTTCGTAATAATGAAATCTTCCCTGCATGGCAACTACCTTGTTATCACCTATATTACCAAATAATAGTTTGCCATGATGGCTTTCAACCGTTGATACAGGAAAATGTGGGATATCAGCATAATCTAATTCATGTTGAACATCAATTTCATTAACTAATCCTCCTAATCCGGTCCCTAAAATTATTCCATATTTTGGCTGAAAATTAACTTTTGTACGTATGAAATTGACCGATTCATTAATTTTTTCTATTAAATTTTCCATGATTTAAGTCTCTTTGTCTATCCTTTTTCTAATAAAATCAAAAATAGTTTTATTAAATTTTTGAGTTTCATCTTCATCCATTGCTACCCTAACCGGCACACAATACACAGGTAATCCACTATCCTTAACCCATGTTGCATATTTGCTCAAACGTACCGCATCTTTTTCAGTTGTCAAAATTATTTTCGGGCTGTTTTGCATTTTTTCATACTCTCTTTTTATATCTTCTAAATCGTATTTTCTATAATAGTAATGATTAGGATATTTAATAATTTGTACTGATCCGACTTGTTTTTTTAAGTAACTTACTAACGGGCCAGGATTATCTATCCCGCAAAATAACAACACTGAAGACTTAGTATCTAAATCAACACATTTTTCACGATCTAATAAATAATAAGCATTACCATATTTTAAATATGAAAAACAAACCTGTTGTTTATTAACCGGACTAATCTCTTTTATTATCTCATTTTTAACTGTATCAGTTAAATTTTCCGGGCATTTGGTAACCACAATAATATCAGCTCTTTTATAGGCAGATCGCCATTCTCTTAACCTGCCAACAGGCAATAAAAAATCCCTGGTAAATATATCATCATACCCGGTTAATAAGACGGAGAATCCAGGTGTTACAGCACGATGTTGAAAAGCGTCATCCAGCAAAATAATCTCTGTTTCCGGTATATCAGATAACAGGTTAGGGATAGCAAATACCCTGTTTTCACATACTGATACAGGTATTGAAGGATATGTTTGTTTAATTAAATATGGCTCGTCACCAATATCTTCAACAGAAGTATCACTTTTGGCTAATATATAACCTCTGGTTTTACGTTTATAGCCCCTGCTAACAACCGCTACTTTAAAATATTCCTTTAATAACTGAATAAGATGCTGCACATGTGGGGTTTTTCCTGTGCCTCCTACACTCAGATTACCAACCGATATTACCGGAATGTCAAACTCAACCGGCTTTAACAACCTTAAATCATAGAAAAGATTACGAATAAAGATTACTAATCCATATATAAAAGAAAACGGTAATAATAACCATTTTAAAAAATTCATAATTCGAAAAATACAAAATTTAATAAAATATTATTAGTCAATAAGTTACAACATTTTTGCTAATTCCTAACTCCGAAAATACTCAGAAATTTCATTTTATCACTTATTTGCCAGGTATTTGCCTTTTATTTGTAAATAATATTCAATAGCCTGTAAAAAAATAAAATAGGAAAGAGCTGCAATTTCCCAATGGTCAAAAAAGAATAAGAAATCAATAAATTACTTTTTGCTATATTTGTAAACAGAATGTTTAAAAAGGTATTCATATCAACAATATTATTATTCGTCTTTTCATTCGTATTGGTGCATAATATCAGCCATCACCATCACCACGAAGAAATTTCAGGGATTGCACATCCTCGTCATGATAAACATGACGATCAAGACCATGATAAAGGACTATTATGTTTCTTCAAACACTTATGTCATATAGATATTCCTTGTAAATATTCCTATATAATAATCTACAGTCGTAATTCACAAAAAAAACAGATCACTAAACAGTTTATTAAAAGTGCTGATCTCGTATTCAGGCAGCTAATAATATCGCAAGAGACTGTGCCTTATCATTACATTTTCTTAGTGGTACCCGGATCTTACCGCTCCACACAGTTTCTCAGAGGCCCCCCTGCATCTATTGCCTAAGCAGGAATTTTAAATAACTCTTTTTTACAGGTAGTACAAAATCGTTCAATCCTGATAATTCAGGTTTGAAATGACTTGTTTAATCTGATTTAACATTTTAAAATCATTCATAATGAATAAAGTAATTATTTCATTCGTCTTTGCTGCAGCATTATTAGCAGGTTGCGGAAATGACAATCATAAACACGGAGACGAAACGCATACAGGAACAGAACCTGAACCGCTTGCCTATACACTCTACACCAACAAATCAGAACTATTCGTAGAGTTCAAACCTTTAATCGTAGGCAAAACCTCAAAGTTTGCAGCCCATTTTACAAAACTGGGAGAAAACTTCAAGGCGATTACAGAAGGTTCCGTATCGGTTAGCTTGGCTGGAAACAAAAAGCAACCTGTAAACCCGACTGCAGACAGGCAAGTTAAAGTTGACAGCCCCTCATCTCCTGGAATATTCCGGTTTGTCCTGAAACCTGAAAATGCTGGCACATATCAGTTGGTTTTTAACATCCAGGCCAAAGGGTTTTCAGACAAAATCATAATAAAAAACATTACTGTTTATCCTGATACGAAATCTGCATTGGCAAATCAAGAAGAAGAAATAGAAGAAGAAATCACCTATTTAAAGGAACAGGCATGGAAAATAGAATTTGCTAATATGGAAGTAAAAAGGCAACCCTTTGCTGCAATCATCAAAACTACCGGACAAATTTTACCGGCACAGGGAGACGAAGTAGTCATAACAGCTAAAAGCAACGGCATCATTACATTCGGGAACAATAAAAAACTGATTGGCTCTGCCGTATATTCAGGTGAAACACTATTTATAATTTCAGGAGGTGGTTTAATGGAAGATAATTTAGATACGAAATACAAAGAAGCAAAAGCCAAGTACGAAAAAAGCAAAACCGACTTTGAAAGAGCCAAAGAACTAGTAAAAGACAACATCATTTCACAAAAAGATTTTCAGGAAATACGACTCCATTACGAAAATTTCCAAACCGTTTATAACACCATTGCCAAAAACTATACCACAGGCGGACAGAAAATCACATCACCAATACAAGGTTATATAAAAAATGTAATGGTAAGTAAAGGGCAGTATGTTGAAATCGGGCAACCTATCGCAAGCGTTTCGCAAAATCGAAAGCTTATTTTAAAAGCTGAAGTGTCTCAAAAACATTTCTCAAAACTCAACAGCATTTTATCAGCTAATTTCAAAACCGCTTATGATGGAAAAATATATAATACAGATAGTTTGAACGGCAAACTCATTTCTTATGGAAAAAGCATCAATGACAATGCTTATTATATCCCTGTTAATTTTGAGGTTGACAACAAAGGTGAGATCATTCCCGGTTCATTCATAGAGGTGTTTCTAAAAACAAATGTAATTAAGGATGCTTTGGTAATTCCTTATTCCGCCCTAATTGAAGAACAGGGAAATTATTTTGCCTATGTGCAGACATCAGGAGAGGGGTTCCAAAAGCGTGAATTGAAATTAGGAACCAATGACGGTATTAATGTGCAGATATTATCAGGCATAAAGGAAAATGAAAGAGTTGTTATAAAAGGTGTTTACCAGATAAAATTAGCAACGATGTCAGGTAAAATGCCTGCACATGGACACGGACACTAAGGATTAAATTTCATGAAAATATTTTTAACATTATTTATAATTGCTTTAGGGTTATCCGGTACAATTATGGCTCAGGATTGCGGGCCTTCTTGTCCGGTTTGTTCAGGTACAACGGATGGTTCTCTTCTTGATCAAAAATCATTTTTGTTCAAGGGAATGTATATTCCAGCCGGAGAGGAAGAATATGGTGTATTGAATATACGTTATGGTGCATTCAAATGGCTGGATGTGGGAGTTGGTTATAACATTAAAGCTGAAAAAATAGTCTGGAATGCAAGGGCACAACTATTAAAAGAAAAGGAAGACAGCTTACAGCCGGGACTAATACTTGGTACAGGAAGTGTGAGGACAGGCAGTAGTGACCAGTCGGTTTATTTTCATCTTACAAAATCCAAAGAATTTTCAGAAAATTTCGGTTTACGCCTGACGTGTGGAATGGCAAGCCTTGTACCAGAATTTAATAAAATTTATGGTCTGGCTGGTTTAACTTTTATTATTGCTGAAAAATTCAGCCCTTTTGTGAATTTTGACGGTATAAACTTTCATGAAGGAATTTCATGGATAGCTACAGACTGGCTTTCTATTGCAGTACTACTCATTGAAAGTAAAGACCCGGCAATTTCTATTGGTATAAAATTAAATTTAAAATCAAAAATTTAAAATTTCTATTATGTTAAACAAAATCATACAATACTCCCTGCATAATAGGTTAATGATTATTGTGGCATCAGTACTGCTTTTAACAGCAGGCATTTACACCGCTTCCAAAATGGAAGTAGATGTATTTCCCGACCTCACTGCACCAACGGTTGTTGTTTTAACCGAAGCACATGGAATGGCTCCCGAAGAAGTGGAAAAATTAGTAACCTTTCAGATTGAAACCGCTGTAAACGGTGCCACAAACGTTCGCAGAGTAAGGTCTTCATCGGCAGCAGGATTTACAATCGTTTGGGTAGAGTTTGAGTGGGGAACAGACATTTTCAAAGCGAGACAAATAGTGAATGAAAAACTGACGAGCATTGCTGAAAAGCTGCCACACGGAGTAGGTAATCCCACCCTTGCCCCTCAATCGTCCATTATGGGTGAGATCATGCTCATCAGCTTAACATCAGACCCCGATAGTACCGGGGCAGGTACCACCAGCCCGATGGATTTAAGAACCATTGCCGACTGGAATATTCGTCCAAGGTTAATGGCTACTGGTGGGGTTTCGCAGGTAATAGTAATTGGCGGAGAATACAAGCAATATCAGATACTTGCATCACCGCAAAAGATGAAATACTATAACATCTCTTTAAACGAATTACTGGAAGCAAGCAAACAAAGTAACCTCAATTCATCAGGAGGTTTTATGAATGAATTTGGAAATGAATACATCATAAGGGGCATAGGAAGAACAAACAAAACAGAAGAAATCGGCAATGCAGTAATTAAAGTAATTAACGATATACCTATAAAAATAGAAGATGTCGCAGAAATTAAAGTAGGTGGGGCAACCCCCAAAATCGGTGACGGTTCACTCAATGGTGATCCCGCAGTTATTATGACCGTAACAAAGCAACCAAACACCAATACCGTTGAACTTACCAAAAAAATTGACAATGCTATTGCAGAAATAAGCAATACCCTGCCAACCGACATTAATATCAACACCCGGATATTTCGCCAGGCAGATATTATTCATGCATCGGTAAACAATGTACAAAAAGCATTAATGCAAGGTGCTTTTTTTGTAGTGATAATAATGTTCTTGTTCTTAATGAACTTCAGAACCACCGCAATCTCTGTTATAGCCATACCTGTTTCCCTTTTAACCACAATTATTACAATTAAACTTTTGGGTTTTACCATTAATACTATGTCATTAGGCGGAATGGCGATAGCCATTGGAGTTCTGGTGGATGATGGGATTATCGTTGTAGAAAATGTTTTCAAACGCCTGAAACAAAACGCACAAAAGCCAAATGAAGAAAAGGAAAGTACTGCCAAAGTCATTTTAAATGCCTCAAAAGAGATTATGGCATCCATATTAAATGCCACCCCGATCATTATTGTAGCTTTTATCCCGCTGTTTTTCCTTGGTGGAATGGAAGGCAGAATGTTGCAGCCATTAGGAATATCCTTTATCGTTTCCTTGTTCGCCTCATTGATTGTTGCCGTGACGCTCACCCCTGTCCTTTGCCGTGTTATGCTTACCAGCGAAAAAATGCTTTTAAAACAACCGAAAGGAAGCTGGCTGGTAAGATGGCTCAATATAAATTATCGCTTGGGTTTGGAGAAAGTGATGAAAGTCAAAAAATCAGTGCTTGTATTTTCCATTGCGTTGTTCATTGTAGCCGGCTTTCTGTTGTTCAATCTAGGCAGAAGCTTTTTACCCGAGTTTAATGAAGGTTATTTAACGATAACTACTATAAGTGTACCTGGTATATCATTAGAAGAATCAAACAAAACAGGTAAAAACATTGAGCA